>ENA-OSJC01000003-OSJC01000003.1-marine-metagenome-genome-assembly--contig:-NODE-3-length-296013-cov-6.315845_pt1 | contig 296013 bp, 279 predicted proteins | sample MGYA00237885_ERZ534234 | MGnify/ENA primary metagenome ERZ534234 (study PRJEB26413, sample SAMN06343907) | marine metagenome | isolation source: coastal waters | place: Atlantic Ocean: West Antarctic...
TTGGCTTTTTACGTATGGGGACGTCCGGGTTAACTGCCCAAGCAATTGGTGCAGGGGATTTTGCCGAAACTAATGCTTTGCTCATGCGCTCCATATCGATCGGGTTTGCCGCTGGTTTAATTTTTATTATTATCCAAATGCCACTATTTGGAGGAGCATTATGGCTTGCACCCGCGTCAGCAGAGGTAAAAAGTTTATCAAGTGAATATTTACATATAAGAATTTATAGTGGCCCCGCGGTAATAGCTCTTTATGGGGTAACTGGTTGGTTAATTGCTTCTGAGCGCACTCAATCTGTCTTGGTTATCCAATTGTTAATGAATGGGTTAAACATTGTCTTGGATCTATTGTTTGTATTGAAGTTAGAATTGGGAGTTGCAGGTGTTGCGTACGCAAGTTTAATCGCGGAATGGTCGGGTGCAGTTCTTGGATTATGGATGACACGTCATGCATTTAAAAATGGTTCCTGGAAAAATTGGAACCAAATTTTAGATAGATCGCGTCTGTACAAAATGACAATTGTAAATAGTGATATTTTGATACGGACAATTTTTCTTGAAACAGCATTTCTTAGTTTTATGTTTTTAGGGTCTTCATTTAATGATGTTACTTTAGCAGCGAACCAAGTGTTGATACAATTTCTTCATATTACTGCTTATGGAATGGATGGATTTGCCATTGCTGCGGAAATATTAGTGGGACAGGCTATTGGTGCGAGAAGCCTGGGAAACCTTCGCCGTTCTGTTGTTTTAACCTGCAAATGGGGAGCAATTACAGCTGCTTGTATGTCACTCTTTTTTGCTATTTTTGGAAGCTATATTATTAATTTAATGACAACAGCAACTGATGTTCGATCTGTTGCTGAACAATACCTACCTTGGATGATTTTAGCACCACTTGCAGGTGGTGCGTCTTGGATGTTTGATGGTATTTTTATTGGCGCTACAAGAACTGCAGATATGCGTAACATGATGTTAATATCTTTTGGCGTATATCTGATCAGTTTAATTATTTTATTACCGAGTTTCGATAATCACGGTTTATGGATCGCACTAAATATTTTCTTATGTGCACGTGGTATTACGCTATGGTGGAGGTACCCTAAAGTTGAACTATTTATAAGTTAATAACTGTTTGAGTAAACTTAAAACTATTTGTGATTATTATAAAATGTATACCCTTAATAATTAATAGAAAATTGACTTGATACAGATTTTATCAAAGAAAATCTTGAATGCCAGTCCCTACAGCCTGGCTTATATGATCAAACCCATTATTTTCTAATATTTGGTCTAATTCTTCCGCTACGTCATATGCAAGAGATAACCCATGAAATACTAATGCTGTATAGAGTTGTACTGCTGATGCACCAGCACGGATTTTCTGAAATGCGCTTTGGGCAGAATCAATACCTCCAACTCCAATGAGTGGAATGCTGCCATTAAGTTCATATGCTAGTTTTGCTAAAACCTGTGTTGATCTCTCAAACAGTGGTTTGCCAGACAACCCACCTTTTTGGGCGTGATATTTACTTTTTAGCCCAGCACGATCTAGTGTAGTGTTTGTTGCAATTATTGCGTCTATCCGCGTGTGGCGGGCGACCTGAGCTATTTGTGCAATTTCTTCATTTGTTAAATCAGGTGCAATTTTTAAAAAAATTGGTATTTGTTTTTCAAGCGCATCACGAGTTTTTATTACGCCAGTTAACAGAGAGGCTAATGCTTTTTCACTTTGTAAATCCCGTAATTTTTCTGTGTTTGGCGAAGATACATTTACAGTTGCAAAATCTATATATTTTCCACAAGTTTCAAGAACTTTTACAAAATCTACTGCATGATTTGCACTATCTCTATTAGCACCTAAATTTAACCCAACAATGCCTTCAGGTGGACGTAAAGCTAAGCGTTCAGAAATTTTTTGCATACCAGCATTGTTAAAACCAAATCTGTTGATTGATGCATAATCTTCATTAAGGCGAAATAAACGTGGTTTTTGGTTTCCATCTTGTGCTTTAGGTGTTGCTGCACCAACCTCTATAAACCCAAAGCCTGAACGTAATAATGGTGCTATTGCTTGAGCATTTTTGTCAAAACCAGCTGCTAATCCAACTGGATTAGGAAATTCAAGTCCTGCTAAATTTTGTGATAACCTTGTACTTGTATAAACCCCAGGTTTTGAGGTTAGCCCTAAATTTAATGCACGTATGGCCATGTTATGTGCTCGCTCTGGATCTGTACCATGCAAAAGCCGTAAGCCTACTTTTTCAATTAGTTTCATATAATATCTTCTGGAAATAAATGAATATTATTTATGAGTGGAAGAGGTTTAATCCATAGGGCATCATCTAGCCTTAATTTATCGTAAAGATGTGGAAATAGCAGGTTATCGCGCGATTTTTCATATATTAATGTTTTAGGGAAGTCGGCGTCGTTATATGCTAACAACATTAAATCACTTTCACCTGAGAAATGCTTAGTAGCGGTTTCTTCTAAGGTTTGAGCAGTTGAAAAATGAATGTAACCATCATCAATATCAATGGGTGCTCCCATTGATATGCCATCATCACGTAGTATAGCCCACTCACTAGCGCGTAATATCTTATAGATTATCATTTTTAACTCTCAAATATGGCGTCAAAGTCTTTAAAGCCTTTTATCTCAATGGGGTTGCCAGACGGGTCTCGAAAAAACATAGTACGTTGTTCTCCTGGTTCACCTTTAAATCGAATAATGGGGGGGATTTCAAATTCCAATCCGGAAACAATCAAATGTTTAGATAATTTCACCCATTCATCCAATGGTAAAATGACACCCATGTGAGGCATTGGGACCATATGGTCTCCAACTTTCCCAGTATTAGCTGTTTCAAAAGGTTTACCTAAATGTAACGAAATTTGATGCCCAAAAAAATCAAAATCAACCCAAGAATCTGTTGAACGTCCTTCTTTACAGCCTAAAAGATTGCTATAAAAATGACGAGAAGTTTCCAGATTGGAAACATGATATGCAAAGTGGAATAAAGATTTCATGGCTAGTCCCTATCATGCTAGTCTCGTTAGCCCAAGGCTGATTTGATCAGAGATTTATAAAATATTAAAATTATTATAGTACTAGCCATAAAGTTATTTATTAATAGTTACGTATTATTTGCTTAATCACATTTTCTGAGGCATATCAAATGATAAAATAAGAGTTTTTAGCCCATGGCTTCTACCTTAAAGTAGACGAATTTTTTTCATTTATTAATAAATAAAACTCGATTGTTAGAATCTAATTATTATGTGAGAATTGTACAATAATAGGGGGTTTATTATGTCTAATTTATCATCAGTTGTTCAACCGCTTAATTTTGCAAAAGGGCTTCCAAACGAACATTATATTGATGATCAAACTTTCATAGAAGAGCGAGAAAGTGTCTTATTTGCAAATTGGTCTGCTGTAGCTTTTGCTAAGGATGTACCTAAAGTAGGTGATGTTAACCCTACTACTTTCCTTGAAATGCCATTATTGATGATCCGTGATAATGATGAACAGGTACGTGTTTATCAGAATACCTGCCTCCACCGTGGCATGATTTTGATATCAGAAAAAAGTAATATTCGTGGTACAATACGATGCCCCTATCATTCCTGGTGTTATGGGTTGGATGGTCGTTTGCGCTCAACGCCGCACGTCGGGGGCCCTGGGCAAAACACACATATAGATATTAAACGCGATGAATTGAATTTAATTGAAATTCGCAGCTATGTCTTCATGGATGTAGTGTTTGTAAATATATCAGGTAACGCTGAATCCTTTGAAGAAGTGCATAGCGACCTTTTAGATAGGTGGAAAGAATTTGATAAGCCATTTTATCATAACCCAGATAGCTCATTTGAATTACTTGTTAATAGTAATTGGAAGTTGGCTGTTGAAAACTATTGTGAGAGTTATCATCTGCCTTGGGTTCACCCAGGATTAAACTTAGTTTCACGGCTTGAAGATCATTATCATCTTGAAAAGCATTTAAAATACTCCGGTCAAGGTTCTTTAGTGTATTCCCAATTGAAAGATGAAAATAATCAGGTATTTCCAGATTTTGAAGGAGTTAGTGATAAATGGGATACTGCTTCGGAATATATATCACTTTACCCAAATGTATTATTAGGTGTTCATCGTGACCATACATATGCAATTATATTAGATCCTCTAACAATTAATAAAACCCGAGAACGTATAGCTATTTATTATGCAACTGAACAAGCTATTGATTTAGAATACAACGACTTGCGCGCTAAAAATACTAATTTTTGGAAAGAGGTTTTTAAAGAGGATATATTTGTTGTTGAGGGTATGCAAAAGGGGCGCCATGGAAAATTTTTTGATGGAGGAAAATTCTCACCTATAATGGATGGACCTACGCATTTATTTCATGAATGGGTTGCTACACAAATAAATATAGGTCGAAAAAAAAGAGGAATAAAATGACAAGGTTTGAGCACCTCAACTCTCAGGTAATAAAAGCACATAAAATTGGAGAAACGTCTTCGCTAATAGATATCTATGATTTGCTCGGTGCTGAGGAGCTGGAAAAAGGTGCAATTACATCGGGGTGCTTTTTATTAACCCAAGCTTATGTTTATGCTCTGGAATCTGGAGATAAACGCGCATCAAAGATTCATAAAATATTAAAGTACTACGGTAGGGAAGAATAATGAAAACTCATGCACAAGCAGTAGTCATTGGGGGTGGTTTGATTGGCTGTTCGATTCTATATCATCTTGCTAAACTAGGTTGGAAAGATGTCGTTCTATTGGAACGTGATGAATTAACATCAGGATCAACATGGCATGCCGCCGCTAATCTACATGGCTTGCATGATAATAATAATATATCAAAATTACAATACTACACTATGCAATTGTATAAAGACTTAGAGGCTGAGACAGGCCAAGGCTGTGGAATATTTCAGCCTGGTTCTTTGTATCTGGCACAAACTGAACAACGCGAACACCAACTTAGAATTCAAGCTGCCAAAGCTCGTTACTTTAATGCAGAATTTTATGAACTTACTATCGATGAAGCCCGCTCTAAAAATCCCCTAGTTAATTTTGATGGAGTTCGATGCGTAATGTTTGAACCAGATGGTGGAAATGTTGATCCATCTGGTGTGACACAAGCATACGCCACTGGAGCTCGCAAGATGGGAGCTGATATTCATAGGTTTACCCCAGTCACAGCAACTACTCAGCGTCCTGATCAAACCTGGGATGTTGTAACCCCTAATGGCATAATTAATACTCCGTGGGTAATAAATGTTGCAGGCCTTTGGGGTCGTGAGGTTGCTGCAATGGCGGGCGTTGTACTCCCCTTACAGCCCACTGAACATCAATACCTTGTAACTGAAACGATTCCTGAAATAGAGGCAATGAATTGTCGCCTACCATCTGTGGCTGACCGAGATGGTGAATATTATATGCGACAAGAAGGCAATGGATTACTAATTGGTGCTTATGAAAAAGATATGAAATTTTGGGCAGAAGATGAAACGCCTCAAGGTTTTGGTCATGAACTTTTTGCCGATGATCTTGATCGTATAATGGACAATATTATCCGTGCAATGGAGAGAGTTCCTGCTGCCGCTAATGTTGGTATAAAACGGGTAATAAATGGCCCTATGATATGGTCACCTGATAGTTCAGCTTTGTATGGCCCAGTTCCAGAGCTAAAAGGTTACTTTTGCTGTAATGGTATTATACCTGGTTTTAGCCAATCAGGGGGACTGGGTTTGATGACTGCTCAGTGGATTATTGAAGGTGAACCTGAATTTGATATGTTCCCTTGGGATGTTGCAAGATTTGGGTCATGGGCAGATAAAGGCTTTACTAAAGCAAGAGTTGAAGATCAATATGCTAACCGCTTTAAGATTCACTTTCCATATGAAGAGCGCCAAGCTGGACGCCCGCTAAAAATGCGCCCCGCATATGAAAAGCAAAAAACTTTGGGTGCTGTGTTTGGTTTGAACTATGGTTGGGAACATCCGCTTTGGTTTGCTGGTGTGGGTGTAGACGGGCGAGAAGATTATGGGTTTGATAGGCAGGCTTGGTTTGAGCCTGTTGGTGAGGAGTGTCATGCTTTGCGCTCGAATGTTGGTATAATTGATGTATCAAATTTTGGAAAATACGAAATTAAAGGTGTTGGCGCTGGTGATTGGCTTAATGAAATAGTTGCAAATAAAGTGCCTCATGAAATTGGTCGCTCTTGTTTGACACCATTGCTTGGAATACGTGGTGGAATAGCAGGTGATTTTACCATCACGATGTTAGGTGATGATCATTTTTGGATGATTGGATCAGGTATGGCTGAACGATATCATCAACGTTATTTTGCATCTGTAAAGCGCCCAGAAACAGTTAGTTTTCAAAGTCGTACTAATGATTTTTGTGGGTTTAATGTAGCTGGACCAAGATCGCGTGAACTTTTATCACGCTTAAGCCAAGCAGATTTCAGCAAAGATAGTTGGAAATTTATGCATTCAAAAAAGATTACAGTTGCAGGTATAGATGCGATAGCAATCCGTGTGTCTTTTACGGGTGACTTGGGATGGGAGATTTACGTTCCAGAGTTGGATCAACTCAAATTGTATGAAGCATTACTTAATACAGGTTTTGATCTAGGGGTACGCCCTGTTGGTGGACGTGCTTTAGGAAGTTTACGAATAGAAAAAGGATATGGCTCATGGGGGCGTGAATATAGTCCAGAATATTGGCCGCAAGAAGTGGGGTTGAGTAAATTAATAAAGATGGAGAAACCTAACTTTTTGGGGAGAGAAGCTTATGCGGCATTAATCAATGAGGCACCTCGCGAACAGTTAGTAATTCTTGAAGTAGACGTAAAAAATGCAGATGCTAGTGGTGGTGAGCCTGTGTTTCTTTGTGACGGAACACCAGTGGGCAGAGTTAGTTCAGGAGCCTATGGGTACACTGTTAAAAAATCATTAGCTCTATGTTTTATAAAGTCAGAGTACGTTGGAGTGGGTAATCAATTCGATATTGCAATTTTGGGTATACCGCATTCCGCTGTGCAATTGGCAGAACCTCCTTTCGATCCAAAAGGTGAAAGGTTGCGTGCTTAATGGCACGTGTTGGATTTATAGGAACTGGTAAGATTGCAGCATCAATGGTGCGAGGAATAACTGGTCAAGGGCATGAAATTTATGTCTCCAAACGGGGTGCTAATATAGCGGCTGATCTGGCTCTGCTTGACGATGTCCAAATTTTTGATAACCAAGATTTATTAGACAAAGTTGATATAATTATTTTGTGCCTGCTAAAAGATGTTGCACATTTAATACTGCCTAAACTGAATTTTCGTGAAGGCCACCGTGTAATATCTGTAATGGTGGATGTATCATTTTCACATTTATCTAAGCTATGTGCACCAGTGCAGGCAATTGAAATCACAATACCTTTACCGTTTGTTGCTACTGGGAATTGCCCGTTACCATGCTTTCCATCTAATATTATTATTAGTGAACTATTTGGTACTAATAATCCAATATTTTCCACAAAAACAGAGGCAGGCTTAAATGCACACTTCGCAGTAACAGCCATGGCTTCTGTTGTTTTTGCTCAAGCTGAAACAGTTAGTAAATGGTTGGCTAATTTAACGGAAGATAAGGTTGCCGCAGAGCAATATATTTTAGCAATGTTAGGTGGGTTTTTAAATGCCTTTCCCGAGGGGGGAGAAGGCCATATTAATAAAAGTTTGATTGCTTTAAACACACAAGGTGGACTGAACCAAACACTTCGTGAGCATATGAAAGTAAATGGTACTTTAGATGATCTTGAGGAAGGTTTGAATGGATTTCGTAAGCGCTTAGGCTTACCTCCAGAGCTATAAATAAATTCAATTAAATTAATCTAAAGTATGCAAAATAAATAAATTAAGTACGCCCACATAAATATGTGGACGCAAATATTTTATGCTCTCATATCTGGGGGTGTTGCTTGCAGCCTGAGTTCTTTTATCACGTCATCAAATGCCTGAACCTCGGTCTGTTTTTGCCCCAACCTGCGAACTGTTACTGTATCTTCTTCAACCTCTCGGGCACCAACAGCTAAAATAATGGGAACTTTACCTAAAGAATGCTCTCTTACCTTGTAGTTGATTTTTTCGTTTCGAATATCGACTTCAGCTCGAATTCCAGCTGCATTTAACATGGCTACTTTTTCCAAAGCATAGTCGTTTGAATCACTAATAATGGATGCCACAACCACTTGTCTTGGAGCTAACCAGAATGGTAATTTTCCGGCATGGCTCTCAATTAAAATTCCAATAAAACGCTCAAATGAGCCCAACGTTGCTCGGTGTAACATAACAGGACGCTGTTTGTTTCCATCTTGACCAACGTATGAGGCATCAAGTCTTTCCGGTAGAACAAAATCAACTTGATGAGTACCACATTGCCAGTCACGTCCAATTGCATCTGTTAAAACAAATTCTAGTTTAGGCCCATAAAACGCACCTTCACCTGAATTCATTTCAGGTTCGATGCCAGCTGCGCGGGTAGCCGATAATAATGCTTTTTCTGCTTTGTCCCAAACTTCGTTAGAACCAGAACGTTTTTCTGGACGGTCAGAAAATTTAACTTTAAATTCATTAAAACCTAAGTCTCTATAAACATTTGATAGGAAGTTTATGTAAGTTTTTGTCTCAGCTTCAATTTGGCTTTCTGTACAAAAAATGTGACCATCATCCTGAGTGAACCCACGCACACGCATAATGCCATGCAAAGCACCAGATGGTTCGTAACGATTACAGGACCCAAATTCCGCCATACGTAAAGGTAGATCGCGATAAGATTTTAGGCCTTGGTTGAAAATTTGAACATGGCATGGGCAGTTCATGGGCTTCAAAGCATTGACTGCTTTTTCACGAGCATGCTCTTCATCTACCTCAACTATAAACATATTTTCTTGATATTTTTCCCAGTGTCCAGAAGCTTCCCATAGTTTGCGATCTAAGACTTGTGGGGTGTTAACTTCTACATAGCCATTTTTGTCCTGCATACGGCGCATGTAATCTTGTAAAGATGTATAAATTCGCCAGCCGTTTGGATGCCAAAAAATTTGGCCTGGAGCTTCTTCCTGCATGTGGAATAAATCCATTTCCCGACCTAATTTACGGTGATCGCGCAATGCTGCCTCTTCTAGCATCGTTAAATGAGCTTTAAGATCATTTTTATTTTTAAAAGCTACGCCATATATTCTCTGCAACATGGCTTTATCGCTATCACCGCGCCAATATGCTCCAGCAACTGACATCAGTTTAAAACCATCACCAGGAATTTGTGCTGTATGTACTAGGTGTGGGCCACGGCATAAATCTTGCCAGTAGCCGTGCCAGTACATGGATAGATCTTCATCACCAGGTATACTTTCGATTAATTCAATCTTATAAGGTTCATTATTCTCTTTATAATATTGAATTGCACGTTCTCGTTCCCACACTTCTCGGCGCACAGGATCTTTTAAATTTATGATTTCCCGCATTTTCTTTTCGATGATAGTTAGGTCTTCAGGAGTAAATGGTTCAGTCCTATCAAAGTCATAGTACCATCCATTTTTTATAACGGGCCCAATGGTGACTTGCACATCTGGCCATAACTCTTGAACGGCTCGGGCCATAATATGTGCACAATCGTGCCGTATTAATTCCAGTGCCTGTACATCGTCTTGCATTGTATGAATTGCAAAATTAACGTTACCTTTTATTTCACATGATAGATCAGAATGTTCACCATTGATTGAACAACTAATAGCTTTTTTTGCGAGTGAAGAAGAAATATCTTTTGCAACATCCATACCTGTGGTGCCAGTCGGATAATTGCGTGAATTGCCATCAGGAAGCGTAATAGTAATATTTGACATGTGGTCAATTCTTTCGGTTTAGCGCCTACTGAACGCTCGGTTGAACTTATATTAATGCTTTTGCCAGATAGGGTTGTATTGTCAAGGTGTTGGCAAGTTTGTGCGGACTTTTGTCTCTAATTATGGGTTGGTGACGTTGACTATTTTACAGGATAATGGTTTCAATTATTTGAAAGAGGCATAAATGAAAAAACCTGAAATTTTGATTACTGCGCAGGGTCGTAAAATAGCATATCATAAAACAGATGGCGAAGGGCCTGGTGTTGTTTTTTTAGGTGGTTTTTCATCTGATATGGATGGCACTAAAGCTATTCATTTAGAGAATTGGGCCCGAGAATTTGGCCGTGCATTTATACGATTTGATTATTCGGGCCATGGTCAAAGCTCAGAACAGTTTGTTGATGGGTGTATTGGCGACTGGGCCGAGGATGCGTTTGAAGTGATTTCACATTTGACAAGTGGGCCGCAAATTTTGGTTGGTTCATCTATGGGAGGGTGGATTACTTTATTAATGGCTAAGCATATACCCAACAAAGTTGCAGGTATGGTAGGTATCGCAGCTGCACCTGATTTCACAGAAGATAGTATGTGGGATTGGATGGATGATATGATGCGCGCAACTCTAATGCGTACTGGTGTAGTTTATATCCCTAGTGAATATGGTAAACCATATCCCATCACCAAACACTTGATTGAAGATGGGCGAAAACAATTAGTTTTACGTTCAGAATTGAAATTGCCGTTTCCTGTAAGGTTATTGCATGGCACTGCAGACAATGACGTTAAATTAGATGTAGCATTACGTTTAGTTGATCATGCCCAAGGTCCTGATATTAAATTAAGCATAATTAAGGATGCTGACCATAGGTTTTCAGATGATAAATGTTTAAATTTAATTTGTGAAGCTATCCACTCAGTAATAGAATCAAGATATTAATGAGATTTTTATAAAGCCTGTATTAGAATTGATTATAGCAAAATTCCGACAATCACTAAACCAAGTCCAATCGCAGATAAAAGAAAAGATATTAAATTAACTGCTACAAGGCTTTTCAGTTGATCGGATAGTTCTTCCCCCTTCAAGCCTGCATTGCGTGCTTTAAATGCTTTAATTATGCAAAAGATTAGGCCTGCTAGACCTAAAAGCGTGACTATTGCACCTATAATAACCATAAATTAAGTCCTTATTTTTTTACCACTTAATAGTGGATATTTTATAGCTTTTATTACCCCAGCCCTTGCGGATGCGGCAAGGGCAAAGTAGTCAGTTGTTCAGTAATAATAGGGGTTCTCCATGAACGAAGAAACAAGCCAATCAACTTACCGAGTGGCATCGGATGAAATACGTGCTTTTATCGAACGGTTTGAACGTTTGGACGCAGAAAAAAAAGATATTGCTGATCAACAAAAAGAAGTAATGGCTGAAGCAAAAGGCCGTGGTTATGACACTAAAGCTCTACGAAAAATAGTTGGCCTTCGCAAACGTGAGCCACATGAAATCTCAGAAGAAGAAGCAGTTCTTGAATTATATAAAGAAGCGCTTGGAATGTGATTAAAACCCAGGTTATGCTAAAAGTGTAATCTGGTTGTATTTTATTTTTTTATTGAATTATTAATATGATATTTTTAGTTTAACATTTAGCTATTACTAGATATATGAATGGCCATAAGATAAGTGAAAATAAAATGGCAGATAAATTAGGCATGAGGATAAGCCTCAAAAACAAACTAAATTGGGATCGTTGGGCAGTATTTGCGCTACTCATTTCGGCGCTTGTTCTTTTACCTATTGCAACCATAGTTTGGCTTGCTTTTTTTCCTACTGAAAATATATGGCCACATTTGGTTGCAACGAGCCTACCTCGTTATTTATCTAATTCATTAATTATTATGGGGTCAGTTGCTATTATTTCCAGCGTGATTGGTACTGGCTGTGCATGGATGGTGGTTACAAAAGAATTCCCAATGCGGCGCACCTTAGAATGGGTTTTATTATTTCCATTGGCAATTCCAGCATATATTGGTGCATATAGTTTTGTTGATTTCTGGGAATATGCTGGCCCCGCACAAACCTTTCTTCGGGAATGGTTCAGTTGGTCAGATTCTACTAATTATTATTTTCCACCAGTAAGATCGCTTGGTGCGGCAATTTTTGTTATAGCTATGTCACTATATCCTTATGTTTATTTGTTAGCACGAGCAGCATTTCGTGATCAATCTAGTCGTACGTTTGAAGTTTCAAGAGCGTTAGGTGCTGGACCTTGGCGTGCATTCTGGACTGTTTCGTTGCCTTTAGCCCGACCTGCAATAGCTATTGGTATTGCTTTGGTTATGATGGAAGCATTGAATGATTTTGGTGCGGTAGAATATTTTGCAGTTCAAACACTCACTACAGGAATATTTACAGTTTGGTTAGAAGCATCAAATGTTGGAGGTGCTGCACAAATTGCAATGATTATTTTCATAATTGTTATTTTTTTGATACTTTTAGAAAGGTTTAGCCGTCGTAAGATGCGAGTGCACCAAAGGGATAACCAATCTGTAGTACCGGTGCGTGATAAACTTCCTACCTGGCATGGAGTTTTGGTTATGTCGCTTTGCACTTTACCTGTATTATTTGGTTTTATTATGCCCTTTATGATTATGCTTGATCACGCTTTGAGTGCTGAAGATATTTGGACTAACCCTATTTTTCTGCGTGCAGCATGGACTTCTATTTGGGTAGGATTTTTAGCTTCTATTCTGACTGTCGGAGCAGCATTAATTTTGATCTTTGCAATACGCTCTTCGCTATCTAATGTACCAAAAATAATAGCACCAATTGCTACTATAGGATACGCTGCGCCCGGTGCAGTTCTTGCTTTAGGAATTCTTTTACCATTGGCATATTTTGATAGAAATCTTGCTGATTTTATTGAAAACATTACAGGAGCAGATATTGGCCTTCTTCTTACAGGATCTGCAGCTGCAGTTATCTTTGCTTACAGTGTAAGGTTTTTTGCTCTTGCATTTGGATCAGTTGATAGTGCTATGGGTCGATTTTCACCAAATATTGGGCATGCTGCAAGGTCGTTAGGTTTAAGCCCAACTCAGACGTTAGCTCGTGTTCATGTCCCAATGATTTGGTCATCTATGCTAATTGCACTACTACTTGTCTTCGTTGATAGTATTAAAGAATTACCCGCAACATTGTTATTACGTCCTTTTGGCTTTGATACTTTATCAACGCAAATATATAACTCAGCATCATTGGAGGATATTCAGGGGGCATCTGGTGCATCAATAGTAGTAATATTAGTAGGAATGATAGCTGTTGGTGTAATTGCGCGTGCATCACGATGATACCATTAGATACAGCTATTACATTTTTTGGATTTGCTGTTGCATTGGCGATGTTGCCTGGCCCTGATAATATATTTGTATTGACGCAATCTGCGTTGTATGGGCGATCATCTGGGATATTTGTTACGTTAGGTTTGGCAACTGGATTAATATTTCACACATCTGCTGTTGCATTTGGTGTTGCTGCAGTTTTTGAAACCTCTCGATTTGCATTTAATGCCTTAAAATATTTAGGTGTAATTTATTTAATTTATCTTGCCTATAAAGCATTTCGTGCTGGTGGTCCAAAATTAGATAATGAAAACCCACCTAAAGAGCCTTGGGTAATATTGTACAGACGTGGCTTAATAATGAATATTGCAAATCCTAAAGTGACTATTTTTTTTCTGGCGTTTCTACCACAGTTTGTGGACCCACAGCTGGGTGCAATAGTGCCACAGTTTTATCAATTAGGTGGGCTGATGTTTTTAGCCACTATTGTTATTTTTACATCAATCTCATTGGCAGCAGGTTTTTTGGGAAATTGGTTGCGTGGTTCACGAACTGCAATGCTTTGGATGAACCGTTTAGCTGGTTCCATTTTTATTGTCCTAGCGGTGAAGCTAGCTTTTTCAAAAAAATAAGGTGTTGGAGTTTTCCTAGACTTAAAAATACTACACTTCGAATTCTATTAGCAAATCTTTAGCATCCACCTGAGATCCTGCAGGGGCATGAATAGCTTTAATTATTCCATCAGTTTCAGCACTTATACCTGTTTCCATTTTCATAGCTTCTATGGTGCATAACAAATCCCCTGCGCTAATATTTTGTCCTATGCTTACAATTACAGAACTTATGACGCCTGGCATTGGAGCGCCAATATGCGCGGTATTGTTTGCTTCGGCTACGGCACGTTTAATGGTTGTTGCCGCTTTAGATCTATCAGTGACACGGGCAGTTCGGGGTTGACCATTTAGCTCAAAAAATACTCGAGCTTTGCCTTCTTCGTCAGCTTCACCCACAGCTATTAAATGGATTTCTAATGTTTTCCCAGGATCAATCTCTACGCTAATCTCATCACGTGGTTTCATTCCGTAGAAAAATGTATTTGTTGGTAAAGTTCTTACAGGTCCATAATCACGATGGCGACTTCGGTAGTCTAAAAATACTTTAGGATACATTAAGTAGCCATTCAAATCTTCACTGTCGACAGTAGCACCTTCTAAGAGGTTCGAAAGTTCAATTTTTTTAGCAAATAAATCTAATAGTTTTAGATGCTCACCAGGGCGTGATATATCTGGTTTTTTTCCCTTAAGAACCTTTGATACGATCTTATCAGGAAATCCACCTTCAGGTTGCCCTAGGTTGCCACGCATCATATCAACAACACTTTCAGGGAATGCGACATCCGTGGCAGGATTTTCTACATCATCACGTGATAAATCCTGAGTTACCATCATTAAAGCCATGTCGCCAACAACTTTTGAGGATGGCGTTACTTTGACAATATCTCCAAACATTTGGTTTACATCAGCATAGGTATTAGCAACTTCTGGCCAACGCTCTTCTAGTCCTAAAGAACGTGCTTGTGCTTTGAGGTTGGTAAATTGACCCCCGGGCATTTCATGTAAATATACTTCTGATGCTGGCGCAGATATACCACTTTCAAATGCTGCATATTGTTTGCGAACGCCTTCCCAGTAATCATTTATTCCACGAACAGCTTCAATATTTAAGCCTGTATCACGTTCAGTATGGCGTAAACTTTCTACAATTGAACCCAAGCATGGTTGTGATGTTCCACCTGAAAATGCATCCATGGCTACATCAACCGCATCAACGCCGGCATCGGCAGCCGCCAAAATTGTGGCTCCAGCTATACCTGATGTATCATGTGTATGAAAATGTATAGGTAAGCCGACTTCATTCCTTAAAGCTTTTACTAAAATGCGAGCAGCGGCGGGTTTCAATAGACCTGCCATGTCTTTAAGTCCTAAAATATGTGCACCAGCTGATTTTAGTTCTTTACCCATTTTAACATAATAGTTTAGATTATATTTTGCTCGATCTGGATTTAATATATCACCAGTATAACAAATGGTTCCTTCACAGATTTTACCATTTTCAACAACAGCATCCATCGCAATACGCATATTTTCCACCCAGTTTAGACTGTCAAATACACGGAATACATCAATGCCAGTTTCAGCAGCTTGTCGCACAAATTCTTGCACTACATTATCAGGATAGTTGGTATATCCAACGCCGTTACTTGCACGTAACAACATCTGAGTCATTAGGTTTGGCATCTTAATGCGCAGATCTCTAAGACGTTGCCATGGGCATTCTTGCAAGAAGCGATAAGCTACATCAAACGTTGCACCACCCCAGCATTCCATAGAAAAAAGCTGAGGTAAGTTGTGAGCATATGAACCAGCAACTTTGATCATATCAAAACTACGCATACGGGTTGCTAATAGCGATTGGTGTCCATCCCGCATTGTTGTGTCAGTAATTAATAATTGGCTTTGATGAGCCATCCAATCAGCAACAGCTTGTGGGCCATTTTCTTCTAGCAAATTACGTGTGCCATATGCTGGTTTAGCCGTACTATTTATTGGAAGCTTAGGTGGTTTAGCATTTGCATCTGGCATTGGTCGGCCATGAACATCTGGGTGACCATTTACAGTAATATCTGCAACAAAATTTAAAATCTTTGTTGCTCGGTCACGTCGTGGTTTGAAATCAAAAAGTTCAGGTGTATTATCAATGAATATTGTACTGTAGGTATTGTTCAAAAAGGTTGGATGTTTTAGCAAATTTATTACAAACGCAATATTAGTCGAAACGCCTCGAATTCGAAATTCACGCAAGGCACGATCCATACGTGCAATTGCGTTTTCAGGGCTAGATGCTTTTGATGTAATTTTAACTAATAAACTGTCGTAATACCGTGTGATTACAGCACCTGAATATGCCGTACCACCGTCCAAGCGAATGCCCAGACCGGTGGCTGACCTATATGCAGATATACGGCCATAATCTGGAATGAAATTATTTTGTGGATCTTCAGTGGTAATACGTGTTTGAAGTGCGTGCCCGTTTAATTTAATATCTGCTTGGCTTTGAGCTCCTGTGGCGCGCGCCAGTGTCTTACCCTCGGCAATTTTAATTTGCGCTCGAACTATATCAATACCTGTAACTTCTTCAGTAACAGTGTGTTCCACCTGAACACGTGGGTTAACTTCTATAAAGAAAAATTCTTCAGTATCCATATCCATAAGAAATTCAACTGTACCTGCGCATTCATAGCCAACATGTGCACATATCTTGCGCCCTAAGTTACAAATTTCTGTACGCTGTTCTTCCGTTAGATATGGAGCTGGTGCACGTTCTACGACTTTTTGATTGCGGCGCTGTACAGAGCAATCACGCTCAAACAAATGATAAATTTCACCAAAACTATCACCTAAAATTTGAACTTCAACGTGTCGTGCACGTTGGACAAGGCGTTCAAGATACCCTTCACCATTACCAAATGCAGCTTCAGCTTCACGACGACCCTCGAGAACTTTTTCTTCAAGTTCATCAGCACTCATAATTGGGCGCATACCTCGCCCCCCGCCACCCCATGATGCTTTTAGCATAAAAGGATAACCAACTTTGTTTGCCATGCGACGTACTTTGTCCATGTCATCTGGCAATACTTCGGTGGCAGGAACGACAGGAACGCCAGCAGCCATTGCAACTCTACGTGCTGATGCTTTGTCACCTAACTCCCGCATTGTTTTTGCTTTTGGGCCAATAAATTTTATACCAGCCTCTTCGCAGGCATCCACAAAACTTGGATTCTCTGATAAAAGACCATAGCCAGGGTGGATAGCGTCAGCACCAGACATTTTTGCTACACGAATAATTTCTGAAATTGATAAATATGCGGCAACTGGCCCCATGCCTTCACCAATGCGGTATGCTTCATCAGCCTTGAAACGGTGCAATCCAAGTTTATCTTCCTCAGCATAAATTGCGACTGTTTTTTTCCCCATTTCATTTGCAGCTCGCATTATGCGAATTGCGATTTCACCACGGTTAGCAATAAGAATTTTTTTAAAATTTTTCATTTAATATCCGTTTTGACAAATAATACTGAAAAATATTATTTTGATTATTGTTTAAACTTGGTTCATGGGCTTATTGGTGAGATCTTGACTGAGGTAAAACATTATTAATAAATTCTTATAATGAACATTTGTATAAGTGTTATCAATTATACAAATTAATTTTTATTAAAGTTAGTTTTCTTTACTAGTTAATCTTTTTAGTCAGAAAATAGACATTAGAACTTTATTTACATGGAAACTAATATTAGTATTTTATAGCCGTGCTCAATACAGCAAGGCTTTTATTATTTTAGATTTCAATAATTTTGCAAAGCATTAACTTCAAGCTCATTATTTTCTGCCTCACGGATAGCTTTTGCTGCAGCGTTGGAGGCTGCAGCAGTAGTATAATAGCATATTTTATTTGATAAAGCTGCTGCCCGAATGTAGCGGCTGTCAGTTAAGCTTTGATTGCCATCTGTCGTATTGAAAATTAAATCTATTTCATTATTTTTCAATGAGTCTACGATGTTTGGTTGGCCCTCATAAACTTTTTTAACATGAGTATTCAGTACGCCGCCTTCTGTTAGCCAACTTGATGTACCTCCAGTGGCTACTATCTTAAATCTAAGTGCAAAAAGAATTTTTGCAGCTTCAAGAATTAATGGACCTTTGTCCCCTGCTTTTACAGAGATAAATACAGTACCACAAGTCGGTAGTGGTGTTGAGGCAGCTAATTGTGATTTAAAAAATGCACGTTCGAAATTTTTATCTAAACCCATCACTTCGCCGGTAGAACGCATTTCAGGACCTAAGATGGCATCAACGCCGGGGAATCTGTTAAATGGCATTACTGCCTCTTTAACTGCAAAGTGATCTGGAGAGGGTGATTTAAGCTCAAAATTGGTTAATGGTTCACCCGCCATAACACGTGCTGCTATTGCTGCGATTGGTGAATTAATTGCTTTAGCCACAAATGGGACTGTACGCGATGCGCGTGGATTAACTTCTAAGATAAAAATATCTTCATCTTTAATCGCAAATTGAATGTTCATTAATCCAACTACGTTTAATCCTAAAGCCAAAGCTTTGGTTTGGCTGATCATATCATCAATTTGATTTTGAGGCAGTGAGTAGGGTGGCAATGAACATGCGCTATCTCCCGAGTGGACACCTGCTTCTTCAATGTGTTGCATTATACCTGCAACATGCACGTTTTTTCCATCTGAGAGGGCATCTACATCAACTTCGATGGCACCCACAAGGTAACTGTCCAATAATACTGGGCTGTCTCCAGAAACTATAACTGCTTCTTTAATATAACGTGTTAATTGCTCGTCTGAGCGAATTATTTCCATAGCGCGCCCACCTAAAACATAAGATGGTCGGATAACTAAGGGATAACCAACATCGGCAGCTATGATAAATGCTTCATCATCATTGTGTGCGATACCGTTATACGGTTGTTTTAGTTCTAATTTTTCCAGTAATTTTTGAAACCGTTCGCGATCTTCAGCTAAATCAATAGAATCTGGTGTTGTTCCTAGTATTGAAATTCCTTCAGCTTCTAGATCATTTGCCAATTTTAAGGGAGTTTGCCCGCCTAATTGCACAATAACACCATGTAATGTACCATTTTCTTGTTCGATACGTAAAATCTCCATTACAGATTCCATCGTTACAGGCTCAAAATATAAACGATCTGACGTATCATAGTCTGTTGAAACTGTTTCAGGATTACAATTAATCATAATAGTTTCATAACCAGCTTTTGTTAATGCATAACATGCATGACAACAGCAATAATCAAACTCAATACCTTGGCCAATACGATTTGGTCCACCACCTAATATGACAATTTTTTTGCGATCCGATGGCCAAGCTTCGCATTCGACCTCGCCCATAGCATCAGCTTCATATGTAGAATACATATATGGGGTTTGCGCTTCAAATTCTGCTGCACAGGTATCGATGCGTTTAAATACCGCAACAACGCCTAATGCATTTCGAGTTATACGTATATCGCGTTCTTTTTTTCCGGTTAAGGTCGCTAATCGAGCGTCAGAGAAGCCCATCATCTTAACTTCCCGCATTTTTATTGCGGTATCTGGAAGGCCATTTTTGATAATATCAGTTTCAACATCAACTATCTCGCGAATGCGATCTAAAAACCATGGATCGTATGATGTTGCATCAAAGATTTCATCATTCGATAAGCCATGCCGCATGGCTTGGGCTATTAATATCATACGATCTGGTGTCTGTTTAGAAATAGCCTGAATGATAGCTGGTTTTTCAGGTGCTCCTGGTATGGCTATATCATCAAAACCAGTTAAACCAGTTTCTAATGATGCTAATGCCTTTTGCAAAGATTCGTGAATTGTTCGCCCTATTGACATAACTTCGCCAACAGATTTCATAGCAGTGCCTAAAATAGGCTCTGCACCAGGAAATTTCTCAAAAGCAAAGCGAGGTATCTTTGTAACTATGTAATCGATGCTTGGCTCAAAGGATGCAGGCGTTACACCTGTGATGTCGTTATCTAGTTCATCCAGCGTGTAACCAATTGCTAGTTTCGCAGCAATTTTAGCAATTGGAAAACCAGTAGCTTTTGATGCTAAAGCTGACGAGCGTGACACCCGTGGGTTCATTTCAATTACAACCATTCGACCATCTTTAGGATTTACAGACCATTGGACATTTGAACCACCTGTTTCAACGCCTATTTCACGCAGCACGTTGATGGAATGTGTTCGCATCATTTGATATTCTTTATCTGTGAGCGTTAATGCTGGAGCTACAGTTATTGAATCACCGGTATGGACGCCCATTGGGTCAACGTTTTCAATTGCACAAACAATTATGGCATTGTCCGCTTTATCACGAACAACTTCCATTTCAAATTCTTTCCAACCTAATAGGCTTTCATCTATTAAGATTTGACTCACGGGTGATGCATCAAGTCCTGTGGTGCAGAAGTGAATAAACTCTTCACGATTATAAGCTATACCGCCACCTGTACCGCCCATTGTAAATGCTGGACGAATTATTGCTGGTAAACCAATATCTTCTATGGCGGCCATGGATTCTTCAAGAGTATGGGCAATTGTTGCGCGAGGATTTTCGATCCCCAATCGATCCATTGCTTCACGAAATAATTTACGGTCTTCAGCCATTTCAATTGCTTTACGATCTGCGCCAATTAATTCAATACCATACTTTCTTAGGGTGCCATCTTCATCTAAAGCTAATGCAGTATTTAATCCTGTCTGGCCGCCCATTGTTGGCAACAATACCATTTTATCTTCTGGGTATAGAGAAATTTCTTTTGCAATAATTTTAGCAACAACTTCTGGTGTTATGGGTTCTATATAGGTTGCATCAGCCATATCTGGATCAGTCATAATTGTAGCTGGATTGGAGTTAACAAGAACTACTCGATATCCCTCTTCTTTTAGTGCTTTGCATGCCTGAGCACCTGAATAGTCGAACTCACATGCTTGGCCAATAATAATAGGGCCTGCACCGATGATCATAACTGTGTTAATATCGGTTCTTTTTGGCATTGCATGGCCCTTTTTTCTGCCGCGTGAAGTCAATCACGCGTGATTTCCAAATTGTTCTGCGTCTAATGTTTCGAAGGGGTTGGTGCAAGGGAATTTTAAGGAATTATGCACTGAGATTATGGCGTTTATATGCCCTTTTTTTGCATTTCAAAGTGTATCAGTTGCATTGAAAAAATTAAATAAAGTAAAAAGTGATTTTTGTGGAAACTAATGCCTGATCGCACTAAATAAGTAATAATCAAGATAAAGGCTCGAATAATGGGCGAAACATATATTTTATTAGAAGATGGTCCGAATGGGGATGCGAAAGCTTTTGCTAATCCTGAAAGTCTAATATGTGCGTGGAATTCTGATGATGTTGCGAATGCTTTTGATGAAATGGAGTGTGCTCGCGCATCGGGTAAGTGGCTTGCTGGATTTGCGAGCTATGAACTCGGCTATGCACTAGAGCCCAAGTTGGCAAATCTTATGCCAGAAAATAGGCAATCTCCTTTAATTTGTTTTGGAGTATTTGATGGCCCAGACGTTATTGCTAAAGAAAATCTAATGAATAAGGCTTTATCTGAAAAAGATAATGCAAAGTTAGATGATCCCAAACCTGTCTGGTCAGAAGCCGAATATACTGTACCATTCAATGTTTTAACTGAATATATTTCTTCAGGCGATTTTTATCAAACCAACTTAACTTTTCCACTTACGTCTAAGTATCAAGGAACTGCACTGGGGTTATATGCGGCACTGCGCTCCGTGCAGCCTGTCAGTTATGGTGGTGTGGTGAACTTTGGAGAGGGGCCTATTTTAGTTTCTCGATCTCCTGAACTATTTTTTAAAGTTGATGACAATGGTAATATATCCACTCGACCAATGAAAGGTACTGTGCCTCGAGGAAAAGATGCATGCGAAGATGCAAAGCTTATTGACTGGTTAACCAACGATCCAAAAAATAGGGCTGAAAACCTTATGATTGTTGATCTACTGCGCAATGATATTTCTCGTGTAGCTGCCTTGGGATCAGTACATGTTCCAGAACTTTTTACTGTTGAAAGTTACAAAACTGTTCATCAAATGGTTTCAGAGGTCCGCGCAACTCTGCTGAATGATTTAAGAATTTTTGATTTATTTAAAGCATTGTACCCATGTGGCTCTATAACGGGAGCACCTAAAATTAGAGCTATGGAAGTTATTCGTAATTTAGAGCCTGAGCCACGTGACGCGTATTGCGGATCAATGGGATGGATTTCGCCTGCGGGCTCTATGAGCTTCAACGTTTGTATACGAACACTTAGCTTATATGAAGGTGGTGAAGTACGATTAAATGTGGGTGGAGGAATTGTTTATGATAGTACTGCAGCTGCTGAATATGAGGAAGCTTTATGGAAAATGCGTTACACAAAATTACCCCTAAAGGATTAGAGGTAATAGAAACCTTAGGTTTTACTCCTGAACATGGCTTCATGCGTCTGGCTCTACATATGGACCGTATGGAGAAAACTTGTTCTCGGCTGCACTATTTGTTTGACCGTGGAGCTGTCTTGATGGCTCTCGGTGAATCTGTAGATGATACGCCAGTTCGGTTACGTGTAACTATTAATCTAGATGGAATAGTTAATGTTAAAGTTGGTAGCATTACAGAGGTAAGTCGTTGGTCTATTGGAATTTCAGATAAGTTTTTACAATCTAACGACCCTTGGTTAGGTGTAAAAACAACTAACCGTGCTCTCTATGATACGGTTCGATCTCAACTAATAGATTTTGATGAGGTTTTATTTTTAAATGAAAATCGTGAAGTCTGTGAAGGTACAATTACCAATATATTTGTAAAAAAAGATAATATTTTGGTAACACCACCTATCAGTTGTGGATGTTTGCCAGGTATATTGCGAGAGGAAATGCTTTTAAGTGGGCAAGCGCAGGAAGGTATTCTGTTCTTAAAAGATCTAAAGGATGGAGCTGAAGTGTTTGTAGGTAATTCTTTACGTGGACTGATTACAGCGGATTTGGCAGAAAATAAGTTGATTTAGAATATTCTTAAATTATTAAATATATTTGAATAAACCATCCAAAATAGAAATATCTTCTAGATTAAGATGCAATTTTAAGGTGTATAGTACCTCAATTAGCCGTTAATCCATAAATTTACTATATTCATGTTTTCTTCAACCCAATTTTTAGCAATATTGTGTGCATTTTTTTCGTTATACCTAATATTCATGATCCATTCATTAACTGTTTCTGGATTAATAGCTATGTTTGTTAACATTTTTGCTACGGCTGGATTGCGCTCTTCAAGTGATTTAGAGTGGCCTACCCAAATTTCTGTGTCGCGGTGCTTACACCTGAATGTTGAAACTTCTAACCAATTTTCTTTTTCTAAATCTAGAGTTTGACAGCCTTCATATATAATCGGTTCATTCAACTGAGATAAATTATAGCTAGAAAATATCCATTCTGGCGTCCAGTAATAAAATAAAATTGGTGTTTGAGCATTATAAGCTTTTCTTAATTTTTCTTGAAATTTTTGATCAGAAATAATAAGTGGTTCCCACAGTTTTTCTAAACCATAAGATTTAAATTTTATTTGCCATTCTTTAGTGGATGTCCAGGAAACGTCACCAGCCCAATACTCCCCTTTACCATCGCCATCTTGATCAAAAAGTTTTGCAATTTTAGGGTCTGCTAAATCTTCGAATGAAGTAATTTTTGCAGCCAAATAATTTGGTACAAACATACCTTGGGTGCCTTTGTAAGGTTTGTTTACTACAACTGTTTTATTTTCTTTTACATACCTATTCCAATTGTGAACTTGAATTGGCATGTAGATATCTGGATGGACATCAACATATCCATTGCCCTTATCCATAGATGCGAAGATGATTGAGCTATCAGAGGTACCTTTGATAATTTCAGCTTCTCCACCCATTGGACCAATTATAATTGCTTGAATAATATGAGCTATTGCATTTGCACCGCTCCATGGTAATTCAGCTATCGAAATTTTACTATTTTGTGCGGATGTTGTGCTTGCCAAAAAAAGTAAACTAGCTGACATAATTAGTGTTTTTAATATATTAATTTTTTTCTCCTAGTAAAACTTTTTTCTTTACCTTGATTAATACGATTAATAGTTATTGCCAAAAAAGCAAAGCATTCATTAAATATATTTTACTAACTAACAAATATTCTATAATTTATAATGATACACTAAATACTTTATTGGGCATTATATTTCTTTTATTTTTTGATATTGATGCCATTAAAAGCCTGGCGTAGGGTTTTGTGTGATAAAACTGAGGATCTATTAAATGTTAAACTACTGGACGGAATGCTTGAGGCAAAAGTTTGGTATCGATGCAAAGCTTAAATGTCTAGATGGAGAATTTGATTTAAACTTCATGGTGACGGATACTTCAGGACAGAAATATATCTTAAAAGTCATGCGAGCAGATTGCGCGTCTGATTTGGTTGACATGCAATGCGCTGCAATTCGAAGTTTAGAAAAAGAAAAATTACCTACACCTAAGATTATATCTAGTTTATCAGGAACTGATTATGTTGTCTTTGATGATGAAAAAGGCATTCCTAGGCTGGTTTGGATGATTACTGCTTTGGATGGAATCTGTTATGCAAATATTAAGCCTCAATCTCTAAATTTTATTTATGATTTAGGAATAAAATCTGGAGTTTTAAGTTCAGCACTTACAGACTTTAACCATCCATATTTGGACCGTGATTTTAAATGGAATTTAATGCAATCTAATTGGATCAAAGATCATTTAAATTTAATTAAATGTAAATTACGCAGAGGCATTTTATTTGAAATTATTGAGCAGTATGAGATAACCCTAGAGTACGCTCAGAACTTGCCATATGTCGCCATTCATAACGATTTAAATGACTATAATGTTCTCGCGACCTCCAGCAATTTAGGCGGTGTTAAGGTTTCAGGTATAATTGATTTTGGCGATATGGTGCGAAATCCAAGAATATGTGAATTAGCCATTGCTGGGGCTTATGCAGTTTTAGATCGTGATGATCCAATGGATGCACTAGCTAAGTTAGTTGAAGGCTATCATCTAATATATCCTCTCAAAATCAATGAACTTGAAATGATTTACACTTTTCTACGCATGAGGTTAGCTGTGAGTGTAATAAATTCAACTCTGATGGCTTTAGAAAACCCAAAAGATCCTTATGTAACCATTTCTCAAGCGCCAGCTTGGCGGTTCTTGGAGCAACAGTTAAGTGAAGGCATGGTATTAGCCAAACTACGTATTGCTTGTGGTTTTAGTATAACAAGCAATGCCACACAAATATTGACATATTTGAATGAAGCACGTGGTAGTTTTGCACCAATATTTAAGTGTGATTTAAATGATGCACCGATGGGGGACTTATCGGTTGCAGGATCAGCAATTCCACAAAACCCGTTTGAATTAATTTTAGATGAAGCATCTACAATTGGTGATGAAATTGATGCAGATTATTGGCTGGGCTATTGGGGCGAGCCCCGTTTAATTTATACGTCTGATGCTTTTCAAGGTGGGGTTTATAAAACTGCTAATCGCCGAACAGTGCATATTGGAATAGATATTTTTGCATCAAGTGGTCACAAGGTTTACGCTCCCTTGATTGGTGTAGTTGAGGCTCTTGAAAACCGTGATAATTACTTGGACTATGGTGGTGTGGTAATTTTACGCCATGAAACGCCTGATGAGGATACATTCTACACACTCTACGGCCACTTAGATCCAGAAATTTTACATACACTTTCAATAGGCCAAACTATTAATAAAGGGGAAGTATTTTGTCATTTGGGTGCTCAAAATCAAAATGGTGGATGGGCACCTCACTTACATTTTCAACTTGCATTATCTATTGATGAAATGGGTGATAATTGGCCTGGTGTTGCTGATCCTGACCAAATGGATTTGTGGGGAGCATTATGCCCAAACCCTGCAGCATTATTAAATCTGTTAGATACTAAAACAGCTTATCATCCACTCAATCAAACTGATATCTTGCGAGGACGTCAGAACCATTTTGGTAAAAATCTAAAATTATCATATGATGAGCCTGTAATGTTTTTACGTGGATGGGGGAATTATTTATTTGACCAGATGGGTCGAACTTACTTGGATGCTTATAATAATGTTCCACATGTTGGTCACTCCCATCCGCGCATTCAGGCCGTAGTTTCTAAGCAACTCCAATTATTAAATTCTAATACAAGGTACCTTCATCCTGCACAAAATAAATTTGTTAATCTTATTTTAGCTAAAATGCCTGCTGATCTTAATGTATGTTATTTCGTTAATTCAGGTTCAGAGGCTAATGAACTTGCTTTGAGGTTGGCGCGGACTGCTACCGGTGGAGAAGATATTATAACCCCAGATCATGGCTATCATGGGAATACAAACGCTGCACTAGAAGTGTCAGCTTATAAATTTAATAAACCAAATGGCATTGGCTGTAAGCCTTGGGTGCATCTCGTAGATGTTGCAGATGATTATCGAGGTAAGTATCGCCGGGATGATCCAGATCGAGCTATTAAATATGCAAACCTAGTCGATGATGCCATTGCTCAAATTGATATGCGTGGGGGTAAGTTAGCTGGGTTTATTGCTGAAACATTTCCAAGTGTTGGGGGGCAAATTATTCCCCCAATAGGCTACCTTTCGGCGGTTTACGAAAAAATACGTAGTTCAGGAGGTGTTTGCATAGCAGATGAAGTTCAAACGGGTCTTGGGCGACTGGGCGACTATTTCTATGGTTTTGAGCAGCAAGGAGCTTCACCAGATATAGTTGTTTTGGGCAAACCAATAGGAAATGGGCATCCAATTGGAGTTGTCGTAACAACTAATGAAATTGCAGCAAAGTTTGCAAATGGTATTGAATATTTTTCTACTTTTGGTGGTTCTACATTATCTTGTTGCATTGGTGCTGAGGTTTTGAAAATTGTTGAAGATGAAAATCTTCAAAAAAATGCACTTTTAAAGGGAAAACGTTTATTTGAAGGTTTGCGTAAACTTCAAAATCACCATTCCTTGATTGGGGATGTGCGAGGCTTTGGATTATTTGTTGGGGTGGAGCTAATTACTGATGAATGCCTTACACCAGCAACTGAAATAGCTAGCTTTATAGTTAATCGAATGAAACAGGAGCGAATACTAATTGGGGTAGAGGGGCCATTTGACAATATTTTGAAAATCAGACCGCCTCTGACAATAAGTAACAATGATATAGATTGTATTTTGCAAAATTTAAATAATAGTTTAAATGAAGCAGCTCTATTAACTGACGAGTTAAGAAATGTTATCTAAAGAATAGCCAAATCCACGCACTGTTTTTACTAAATCTTCATTACTTACTACTCTTATTGCTTTACGTAAGCGGCCAATGTGAACGTCTACTGTTCGCGTTTCAACATCTAAATTATCAGCCCAAACACGCTCTAATAATTGTGACCTTGAAAATACGCGCCTAGGAGATTCTAATAAAACCTGTAACAATTTAAATTCTAAAGGCCCAATTAGAATAACAGAATTTTTGATTGTGACGGACCGATGGTTTATTTTCATTTTAATGTTTCCATAAGTCAACACGTCACCTACCTTAGTGGCAGATCTAATGCGTATGCCTGCACGTACGCGCGCCAAAAGTTCTTTTATTGAATAAGGTTTGACGATGTAATCATCTGCTCCCATGTCCAATCCACGAATTTTATCATCTTCTTCACCCCTAGCGGTTAACATAATTACATGGCAATCCTTTGCATTTTTTGATCTTTTTATTTGGCGACAAACTTCTAATCCAGAAGTATTGGGCAACATCCAATCTAATAAAACTAAGTCAACATTGTTTTCTTGGAACAGCAACAATCCGTCTTCGCCGTCTTCAGCGCGGAGAACATTATATCCTTCTGCTGTAAGGTTAAATGACAAGAGTTCCATTTGTGATGGCTCATCTTCAATGATTAAAACTAATCCTTTATTAGAAGTTGTGCGTGGCATTGTATTCTTTCATTTATAAAAATTGGTATTTGGATATAGTTTATTAGATTTGTCACACAGTTGTTACATTAAATTAATACTTCAATAAAGAATCATCATCAAAAGTTGTTTCATTCTTGGAAGTAAATGTGAGAGTTCACACAATGGTTAAAAAAGCACGCCCAAATAAAACTTTAGACCGTGACCTAAAGAGCCGCGTTTCGTTAGAGCAAGCGGCGGTTGCCACACGGCAGCAATTTTTAGCGCCATCAATTGCATTTGCTTTTATTATTATTGCGGGCTTAATCGCAAGTCTTATTCTTGGGTGGAATTCTGATAGCTATATTATAATTGCTGGTGCTGCTATTGGTGCATATATGGCATTAAATATTGGTGCGAATGATGTTGCTAATAACGTAGGCCCCGCAGTTGGTGCCAATGCCATATCCATGACAGGTGCTCTGATTATTGCTGCTATTTTTGAGAGTGCAGGGGCTCTTTTAGCTGGTGGCGATGTTGTGGGCACCATTTCAAAAGGAATTATTGACCCATCTGCTGTGGGCGATCCTGAAATTTTTATTTGGGCAATGTTTGCCGCATTAATTTCTGCAGCTATGTGGGTGAATTTAGCCACTTGGGTTGGTGCGCCAGTATCAACAACACATTCAGTGGTTGGTGGCGTAATGGGTGCAGGTATTGCGGCAGCTGGTTTTGGTGCTGTGAATTGGTCAAAAATGAGTCAAATTGCGGCATCTTGGGTAATTTCGCCTCTTTTGGGTGGTTTGATTGCAGCATTATTTTTATGGTTCATTAAATCACAGGTATCAGACAAGCAGGATAAAATTGTAGCAGCACGCCGCTGGGTACCTGTATTAATAGCTATTATGGCAATGGCTTTTTCAACGTATTTGGCTGTCAAAGGCTTTAAAAAAATTATTAAGATCGATCTACAATCAGCCCTGATAATAGGTGGTATAGTTGCAACTTTGGCTTATAGTGTAACTCGCCCAATAATACGTAGACAGTCTGAAGGTAAGCCAAACACAAAAGAAACTGTACGTGGCTTGTTCACAATTCCATTAATTTTTGCAGCGGCGATGTTATCATTTGCGCATGGCGCTAATGATGTAGCCAATGCAGTTGGTCCACTGGCTGCAATTGTCCACACAGTTGAAGCTGGAGAAGTCGTTTCTAAAGTTACAATTCCAATTTGGGTGATGGTCGTTGGTGCTTTCGGCATTTCGTTTGGCTTGTTGTTATTTGGCCCAAAACTGATCCGAATGGTAGGTGAACAAATTACAAAATTAAATCCTTTGCGTGCATATTGTGTTGCTTTATCTGCAGCTATTACTGTGATTATTGCATCGTGGTTAGGACTGCCTGTAAGTTCTACACACATTGCTGTTGGATCTGTATTTGGTGTTGGATTCTTTCGTGAAGTACATTGGCGCGTTACAACCAGTAATCAAAAAGTTGCAGCTGTAAAAATGGCTGAAGCAGAAAAACAAGGATCTAAGAAGCGTAAACATCGCAAGTTGGTGCGTCGATCTCATTTTATGACAATTATAGCTGCATGGGTAATCACAGTTCCAGCTGCTGCTATTATTTCTGGCTTTATATTCTTGGCTTTAGTAAATGTAATGTCTTAATATAAGATATATGATATTTCAAAAAGAGTTATAATTCATAGCCTTTTTTATATTTATTCTATCTTTATAGATATTGAATCCTAGCTTAATTTTTGTATCTATATTTTGCTTTGTGCCTAGTGTATGAAGTCCGAATTCTTGATAGCGTTTTGGTATATTTTTTGAAACGTTTTAATAGTTTGGAGGTTAGCATGGCTTGGATAGTTTTGATTATTGCGGGTTTACTTGAAACAGCATGGGCAGCAACCATGAAGCTTGGTGCTGAGAAATTCAGTTTTAGTCTGCTCACTATAACACTAGTCTTGATGCTGACTAGTCTTGCTGCATTGTATTGGTCTATGCGGTTTTTACCGCTTGGTATTGCTTACCCAGTTTGGACCGGAATTGGATCAGTTGGTTCAGTAATAGTAAGTGTTATTTTATTTAAACAGCATATTGGCCTTGTAGGCATTGCTGGGTTAATTTTATTAGTCATTGGTATGGCTCTCATAAGTTTTGAAACTCATTAAATATAAAGTCCTTTTAATAAATAATAATATTATTATTATTATTATTATTATTATTGTTAGTCGTATAATATCATGGATTATTAAAAATAAATTGATATCATCGAAGGGTATGGAACTAAATCTATTGTTTGATATGTGCTAAATATATTTAAACTATTAGGTTAGTTTTAAATACAAAAATTCCATACATATATTGGCCATGTTGTTGCGAATAATTTTTTTAAAATGGTGCCCGAGGGTGGATTTGAACCACCGACACGAGGATTTTCAGTCCACTGCTCTACCCCTGAGCTACCCGGGCACGGGTTAAGATTAGCCGTAAAAGCTATCTTAGGTTGTCGCGTTTTAAGATTATGTATCACATGGTGCAAGGGGAATTTTGAGACTAATGCAAATTACTTTTGTTAGGGATGAAATCTGATGAAATACTGTCCTCTTCATCAGTGTCTATTGCAGGAATAACATAAGCTCCTGTAAGCCATTTTCCTAAATCTAAATCTGCACACCGATTAGAGCAAAATGGACGGTATTTTGTGACTGGGTCTTTGTTGCACATTGGGCAGGGCATAAAAAATCCTTTGGTTTTAAACTGTCTAGATTAATCCATATTGTGAAGAAAGTGGTTTTTAACTTGTCTAAGCATTATAAAGTATTAGGACAATTATATGCTAGTATATTTTTCAGAGTTAACCGATTTAACAGAAATGCAATTTATATATTGCTTAGTTTCTATTTTTGTAGCGGGAGTGGTGCGGGGTTTTTCTGGCTTTGCGCTGTCTGCAGTTGTAGTAGCAAGTATGGCTGGGACTTTATCTACAGTTGAATTGCTTCCAATGGTTTATTTGTTAGAAGCTTTTGCCAGTTTGATTATGTTGCGTGGTGGTATTCGTGATGCAGATATGTCTATCGTTTGGGTATTATCAATATGTTCTGCAATTGGTGTGCCTATTGGCTTAATGGCAACCATAAGTTTGCCTATTGAACTTACGCGAATTATAGCTTTGGGATTAATCTTAATTCTTGCAGTGATGCAGTTGTTTAATTTTGCACCAAAATTTGTTGGTACCCGCATTGGTTTATACGGTACCGGGTTAATAGCTGGTATAGTCTCTGGGTTGGCAGCACTTGGTGGAATGGTTGTAGCGCTTTATGTGTTGGCGAGTAAAGTTGAGCCACGCTCTATGCGTGGCGCTCTAGTTATGTATTTATTTATTGGACTTTTTACATCCTTAATTTGGTACCTAATTTATGGCATCATGGACGTGCGTGCAGTTATCCGAGGTATAGTATTTGCACCTGTTTTATTTGCAGGTGTTCTTATTGGGTTTAGTTTATTTTCTCCAGCCTTACAGGTATTTTATAAGCGCTTTTGCCTTGTTTTACTAATGTGCCTTAGCTTAGTAGGATTATTAAGTGCCTTAGCTTAATCAGTTAATAATTCTGTTAGCGGGATACGTTCGCGCTTGCGTTGTAACTCAAAGTTTCCCAATGTAGTCCAGCCCACGATTACTGTATCTATATTTCCTTTTCGGAAGGCAGATATCAGAGCTGTTTCGATAGTATGCCTATCCTTTTTCGGTGAAGGTGCAAAGTCAATTACAACTTGGCCACCTAAACCGCGCAATGCCAGCTGTTTTGGTAATTCCTTAGCAACAGAAAGATTGGCCTTCAAACCTGCATGAAGTGAAAAATCATTGCCGGTATTTACATCTACTGCAACTAGAGCAGATGTAGGTTCAATTATCATTGAAGCCCCATCTGGCATACTTACACGGCTTTGCTTTAATCGTTCAATATGGTCCCAAACTCCCATATTTTCAAAACTACCTGCTGTATTAACAACTTCGTCAGGGTAAGGATTTACCCAATCACGCCAGGCACGCATTTCAGCACTAGGAGCGGGCATAATGAGGGCAGGTTCGCCTGATGTTTGTGACATCACATCATCTGCTAAGTCATGCATGGCATTTATATCGTCCATTATCGAATCTTCATCAATTCCCATTGCTGAGGACCTAATGATTAAACCATATTTATTATCTCGATCATCTAAAGCATTATGAGTAATCTCTAGTAAACGTTCACGTTCATCGTCGTCTTTGATTGATCTTGCTATGTTTAAACCCGGTGCGTCAGGTGTAACAATGCAATAGCGACTCTTAAAAATTAATTTATTTACTGCTGGTGCCGCTTTGCCAATTTCAGCGTGTGTAGTCACCTGAACTGTCATTTGAGTGCCTTGTGGAATGCCTTTAGCGTTCCGCAAAAAACCTTTTTGCCCATTACCTAAATCTAAAATTATTCCGTTTTGACCCTTCATGGGTATGGTTGTGCGTGCACGGTAAATAGCTTCTGGCTTTGGAGCATTATTATCTGCTTCAATTAACAAATCATGTAATTTGCCATTTACTAATAAAGCTGCGGCTGATTTTCCATTCACTGTGTCTAAAACGACAATGCGACCTTTTTTCATTACGTGTAACCTTCGTATGAAACTGGATAGCCTGCACCAATTAACAAATTAGCTGTTTCTGTGAGTGGTAATCCAACGACGTTAGAATAACTTCCAGATATAAAAGGTATAAACATGGCCCCTATCCCTTGTATTGCGTAACCACCAGCTTTTCCTTGCCACTCATTAGAACGAATATAAGCTGAAATTTCTGTATCAGATAAATTTTTTATTTTTACGGCAGTTGTAACACTCCGTGTCCAAACTTTTCTGCCTTTTCTCAATGATACGGCAGTTGTTACACGATGGCGCCGACCGGAAAGTAATGATAAGTATTCGAATGCTTGGCCTGCATTTTTAGGTTTGCCCAAGATGCGAATTCCAGCTGATACGATAGTGTCCGCTGAGAGGACTAAATCACATTCGTCGGCACTAATTGCTTGAGACTTGGCTGCAGCTATTCGTAATGCGTAAGGTACAGGTCGTTCGCCACGCAATGGTATTTCATCTATGTCAGCAGAAATAATCTTATCAGCAGTTACGCCAATTTGAGCCAATAGTTCTCGACGTCTTGGCGACGCAGAACCAAGGATTAGTTGCATTGGATTATTTATAGCGAAAATTAATACGGCCCTTTGATAGGTCATAAGGAGTCATTTCAACTTGAACTTTGTCCCCGGCTAAAACACGAATGCGATTTTTACGCATCTTTCCAGCTGTGTGAGCAATAATTTCATGGCTGTTTTCCAGCTCTACCCGAAATGTTGCATTCGGCAAAAGCTCTACAACAACACCATCGAATTCGAGAAGTTCTTCTTTAGCCATGTGGTCTCCGTCTTATGTTACTTGGATGATTATTTCACCCGATGAAGGGCGTATGCGCTTGATTGTGCAGAATATCAAGTGAAAAGGCTGTAATTACTATGTTTTGTATCAATTTGAGGAATTAAAAACTATTATTTTATATGATTTTATAAATCTAATACTTGGTGTAAGGGTTGAAATAAGCTTCGTTTCAAAGCAAAGTTGAATGATATTTAGGAGATAGACATGGATCAGCATTTAACCATCGTAGACCACCCATTGGTCCAACATAAGTTAAGCCATATGCGGGATAAAAATACCTCCAGCAATCATTTTCGACAATTAATGCGAGAAACGAGCCAATTACTGGCCTATGAAGTTACACGAAACTTGAAAATGGAAAATAAAACCATACAAACTCCTATGCAAGAAATGGAGTCACCAGTAATCGCTGGTAAAAAACTTGCATTAGTTTCTATTCTACGTGCGGGTAATGGTTTGTTGGACGGTGTTTTAGATTTAATACCATCTGCAAGAGTTGGATTTGTTGGTCTGTATCGTGATGAGGAAACTTTAAAGCCTGTTAAGTACTATTTTAAAGTTCCAAGTCATTTGGAGCAGCGCTTAGTAATTGCGGTTGATCCAATGCTTGCCACAGGCAATTCATCTGCAGTTGCAATTGATATGTTAAAAGAGGCAGGAGCAAAAAATATTCGGTTCTTATGTCTTCTAGCAAGCCCTGAAGGCGTCGCATTGATGAAAGAGCTTCACCCTGATGTTCCTATAGTTACTGCTAGTTTAGATGAACGCTTAAATGAAAAAGGCTATATTTTGCCTGGTCTTGGAGATGCGGGAGATCGAATGTTTGGTACTAAGTGAAAGATAATTTTGTGATATTTATATTATTTTTAACTTAGTTATAAAGATTTTCCATTTTAATGCTTCAGATTATAATGGAAACCTAGCTTTAATTCTGTTTAATATATCATCACGAACATCTCGAAAGGCAATTAATTTAGCCTCCCGACTTTCACCAATAGATGTTGGGTCAGTAATGTCCCAAAACTCTACATCAACAGCAGCGTTAAATGTGTTTTCACGTGCTATGCTTTCAGCTGCTGGAGACAAAGCAACTATTAGATCGTATCCATGCAAATCTTCTCCCCATTCTTCGAGCTCTTTAAAGGATCTAACTTTATGGCGAATTAGCTCGACACCTACTTCCTCACATACAGCAATAGAAAAGCCGTCTATGTCACGATCTGATGCTACACCCGCCGATTGTACATAGATACGACTTCCTACATGTAATTTCATCAAACCCTCAGCCATTGGGGATCTGACAGAGTTGTGATTACAACAAAATAAAACTGAAAATGGAAGTGACATATTTATCCCCTATAATGCAAAGCACAGATTAACGTGAACAAACGCCTAGCTGTCATTTTGTCAGTTTCAATTTTACCTTCTAATCTCTCTTGTAATTGCTCTGAGCCTTCGTCGTGAATACCACGCCGGCCCATATCAATTGCCTCAATTTGTGCTGGTGGCATTGTAGTGACAGCTTTGAAATAGCTCTCACAAATAGCAAAGTAATCTTTGATTACCTGTTTTAATGGTGACAAAGATAACATAAACTTACCCGCAGGCTCACCTAAAGCGGTGCTAACTGTAAACACTAGGCGCCGGTCCTGCATACCCAATAATAATTTATATGGACCTTGAGGTGAGCCTTCGCGTACTACTATAAATTCATTTTCTTGCAATAAATCAAAAATTGCAACACGCCTTTCTTGCGCTATCTCAGGCGTAGGCTCTGGTAGCGCACTATCATCCAATATGATGTCTACTAAATAAGTCACTTAGTTGTCTTTGCCATTTGTATTTAATTGGTTAAGGCGTGCCCTTACTGACAGCCCATGTGCTTCCAAGCTTTCTGATTTTGCGAGTACTTCTGCAGCAGGGCCAATAGCGGCCATTGATTTAGGTGTCATTTTTGTCAGAGTTGTTCTTTTCATAAAATCTAAAACTGATAAACCTGATGAAAATCTTGCTGAACGCGCTGTTGGCAAAACATGATTTGGGCCCCCGACATAGTCCCCAATTGCTTCTGGGGTGAGTGATCCTATGAAAATTGCACCGGCATGCCGAATTTTTTTTGAATATTCTTCGGCATCTTCAACGCATAGCTCTAAATGTTCAGGGGCTAGGCGATCTGATAATTTGGCCGCTTCAGTTAAGTCACTAGTAATAATAATCGCTCCATAGTTTTCCCATGATGGGCTGGCTATGTGTTTACGTTTAAGAGTTTTTAGACGTTTTTCGACTGCAATTATAACAGCATTTGCAAATTCAGTGTCATCTGTAATTAAAATAGACTGTGCGTTTTCATCATGTTCAGCTTGTGAAAGCAGATCAATTGCAATCCAATCTGGATTATTATCACGATCTGCTATTACTAAAATTTCTGAAGGGCCGGCTATCATATCAATTCCCACACGCCCATACACTCGACGTTTGGCGGCAGCAACAAATGCATTGCCTGGACCTGTAATAGTATCAACCTTTTTAATTGTTTTAGTTCCATAAGCCATAGCTGCAATTGCTTGAGCCCCACCAATTCGGTAAACTGTTTCTACTCCAGCCAAATGTGCTGCCAATAGAACTAGCGGATTATACTTTCCATCAGGCGTAGGAGCGCAGATGCACATGTGATCTACACCTGCAACAGACGCTGGAATTGCGTTCATAAGTACTGAAGAAGGATAAGAAGCCAGACCACCTGGAACGTATAAACCGGCTGTTTCTATAGCGCCCCATCTCCAGCCTAAACCCTCACCATGCTCCCCTATCCACCATGCATCCTCAGGAAGCTGGCGTTCATGGTAGTCCCTTATTCGCTTTGCTGCTAATTCTAAAGCTCTACGCTCATCAGTTGGAACAGTAGCAATGGCAGCATTAATTTCTTTAGGCGTAAAAGCCAGTGTTTCAGGCGTTAAATCTAATCGATCAAATTTTGAAGTTAGCTCGATTACAGCATCATCTCCACGAGCTTGAACATCACTCAAAATATGAGACACAACATCATCAACATCCTGATCTGCTTCACGCTTGGTTAAAAGCAATGCTTCAAATTGCAAATCAAATTCAGCATCAGTAGTTCTTAAAACTATTGGCATAATATGCCCTTAATATGGAGAGACTTAAATTTTTTGTGCTCTGAGGTTTCTTTTAATCAAATAGTTATACTTATTCTTTAATTCGTTCAATATTGGCACCAATAGCACGAAATTTAGAAACAACTTTTTCATAGCCACGATCAAGATGGTATACACGGGCTACTCTAGTTTCGCCTTTGGCAGCAAGCCCAGCTAGTATCAATGAAACTGAGGCGCGTAAATCTGTAGCCATGACAGGTGCTCCACGTAATTCATTAACTCCAGTTACAGTTGCTGTACCTCCATGAACTTCAATGTTTGCTCCCATGCGAATTAATTCAGGAGCATGCATAAATCTATTTTCAAAGATAGTTTCGTTTAGGACTGACTTTCCCTCAGCAGTGCATAAAAGTGCCATCATTTGAGCCTGTAAATCTGTTGGAAAACCTGGGTAAGGTTCAGTGGTGACATTAACGGCACGGATATCTGCATTATTTCGGGCAACCAATAAGCCGCGTTTTGTTTCAGTAATTTCTGCGCCAGCTTCTTCTAACTTTTGGCAAAAACTTTCAAGAATTTGCCGTTTGCCACCTAACAATTCGACTTGCCCACCTGCAATTAATGGGGCCATCATATACGTTCCTAATTCAATACGATCAGTCACAACTTGGTGTGTAGCTCCGTGGAGTGTCTCGACACCCTCAATTTTGATAACGCTTGAGCCATCCCCGGTTACATTTGCACCCATTAGGCGTAACAAGTCAGCTAAATCAATGATTTCAGGTTCTCTAGCTACATTTTTAAGAACCGTTGTCCCTTTTGCTAAAGTAGCTGCCATTAAAAGGTTCTCAGTGGCCCCCACTGATGCAAAAGGCAACTCGTATGTTGCCCCTTTTAAACCATTTGGTGCCTTTGCATGAATATAACCATCTCTTAAATCTAGATCGACACCTAATGCCTCTAGCCCTTTAAGGTGAATATCAACAGGCCGAGCGCCAATAGCACAGCCTCCAGGTAAGGATACTGCCGCGATGCCATGTCGTGCAACTATTGGTCCTAAAACAAGAATTGAGGCACGCATTTTTCGTACAATATCGTAGTGTGCTAAATGATTGGTTATTTCGGGTGTAGTCAGTGTAATTTTGTGACCATCATCTGTCATTGTGATTTTAGTGCCAATAGAGGCTAGTAATTCGTTAGTAGTTTTAATATCGGATAAGTGAGGTACATTTGTAAAAGTAACAGGCTTATCGGTTAGTAAGGCCGCTGGCATTAGTGTCAAAGCCGCATTCTTTGCACCTGAAATTGGGATTTCTCCTGATACTGGGCCATTGCCCTGAACTAAAATTGAATCCATGTTGGAATATCCTCTACTCTTGCGTGTTACGTGCCCGTTTTTGTGCCTTACGCCGATGCATATTCTGACGCAACTGTTCTTTCAGCCGCTTTTCGCGGGCTTCAGCTTTTATTGTTGCTGATGACTTTGGGATTTCTTTTGGGTCTTCTGATTTGTCCATAGTTTGGTTGTAATGTAAGCTTAAGGACGCGTCTAGTACGGGACAGTATTGGGTGCAGATTTTTTATAGTTAAATCTCATGGTTGCAAATATTTTTATCAGACAAAAATTTTGATAATATTTTTTATAGGAACAAAAACTAATTTACATTTAATTTCTGTTCTAGACAGTAAATCGTAGATGTAGCCTCAAAGAGAATGCTGTCTTAATTTTTCGTAAAAGGGTAAAGCTTTTTGGCATAATTCAGACATTTTATCACTCAATACTGGCAGTGGGGTGTCTTCTCCGGAAAATTGTGTTGATTTCCAAACCGACCCATACCAATGCTTCGCCCAAACCCCATCAGACTTATGACCTCCAGCTGGCCAATTCAACATGACATCATCAAAGGGCAAATCAATAGCTTTGCAAAGTTTAGAAAGTAAATGCTTTGGGTTTTGAAGAATGTCACTACTATCAATCACAGTACCTCCAAACTTATCAAATATTGAACATTGTTGTAAAAAGCCAATATCTTCTAATGTGGGCTCTTCCCGTTTAGCCGCATAACTTGCTATAACGCGAGCGGGATGGCGTATTAGAAAAATATTCTGACAACTTCTAGCCCAATCTAACGGAAAACTATTAATCATGTGCTGACACATATGTTTTTGGTACCAATGTTTTTTTCTCTCAGGCAAAGGTCCTTTGCAATGATCTGCAACAGCATTTGGATCTAGGTTCTGGCTAGCTAAAATTTCTGTTTGCATTGGATGGATAATTCCTGTGGCCTTAAGGTATGCACCATAAAATGGTTCATCGCTGACTGCAAAATCGTTGCGTGCTCCAAAAGAATACATCATTGCAGTAGAAAGGTTTCGTGGGCCTGACCACATGGCAATCCTCATTTTGTTTCTTTTATAATAAGACTTTTATATAGCATGCGAATACGAGTTGCCACTGGACCAAGTTCACCTTTGCCTATCAATCGCCCATCAATTGATCCAACGGGTGTCTGTGCCCCAAAGGTACCCGTTAAAAAAGCTTCATCAGCGCCGTATGTATCCACTAAAGAGTAATTACGTTCAAAGACTGGAATTCCATCTTCACGACAAAGGTCAATTACTTTTTGTCGTGTAATACCATTCATGCAATAGTCACCCGTTGATGTCCAAACTACTCCTTTTCGAACTATGAAGAAGTTGCAAGCATTTGTTGTATTCACAAATCCATTTATGTCTAACATTAAAGCTTCGTCAGCGCCTGATTTTTCAGCAGCTATACAGGCTAGAATACAATTTAGTTTAGAATGCGAATTTAATTTTGGATCTTGTGTCATAGGTAACCCACGCATGTGAGGAACTGTTGCTAAATTAATTGGCCGAGGGAGTTTAGGCTTTGAGTGTTCAACTATAATAACAAAAGTTGGTCCTGACTGGCTCAAGCTTGGATGCTGAAATGGGCGCTTTTTTACTCCCCTGGTTATCATTAACCGTGCATGCGCATCTGTGGTCATATTATTAGCTGCTCGAGTGTCCTCTAATGCTTGAATAACTTGATCACGGTTCATCATAATATCTAAATCAATTGCTAATGATGCCTCAAATAACCGATTAATATGTTCGTTTAAAAATGCCCATTTGCCGTTATACAAACGCAAACCTTCCCAGATGCCATCACCTAACATAAACCCACTATCATATACACTTACGACTGCTTGAGATTTTGGAACTATATTACCATTAACATAGATTAAAATGTTATCATTACGTGCATCTTCATTAGCTTGGTGAGTTGTAACGTTATTAGTCATTTTTGAGAGCCTGAGTTTAATAAGTTTAATATAGGTTTGCATTCAAAAATGGTGGTTGGCAAGTCTCGTTGTATTTTAGTTGGTGTTCTCAAAATTATACTTGCGTTTGACTCTAACTGCGCTAAAACGCAGTTCATTCTAATTGCTGCCGTAGCTCAGGGGTAGAGCACTCCCTTGGTAAGGGAGAGGTCGAGAGTTCGAATCTCTTCGGCAGCACCATAAGAATTCATATAAAAAAATGGGCCAACTAGAAAAATAGGGGTTTCAGCTTTTAGTAGGGGCATGAAATTTTTTTGTCTTTTAATATAATAAAATTAATATTTATTTATATCGTCATCATCGGAAGATTTTTTCCAAAATTTTACTAATATAAGCGATATTAATACACCTAAAAAAGCCCACAAGAATACTAGTTCATACCATGTATCTAATATTAACGAAGAACTGATAGATATTTTTTCTGATATGAAAATATAGCCACTTACCAAAAAGCTACTTAAACTCAGTGGGAAGAAAAAAATTGTACTACCATCAAATAGTTCTAAAACTAAAAAAATGACACCAAGTATTATCCAAAACTGAAAGATTAAAGCTAAATATGTGAAACTATCCATTTTCTATTTTTTCTCTTTGGGAAGCATTTCAGCCAAAGCCGTAACCGCACTAAATATGCTACTTATATCAGAAGGTAGGATTAGAGTTTTTGCATTTTGAGAAGCGGAAAGCTGCCCTATAGCTTCAACCTGTCGTTTAGCTATCTCAAAATCAACTGCTGGCTTACCATTTTCCTCTATAGCTTTTGCTAGTAGAGAAGTCTGCTTGGCATCAGCAGCAGCTTTAATTTCAATTGAATAAGCTTCTGCCTCAGCTGCAACTTTAACGCCCTCAGCTTCTTTTTTTGCTTTGTATAAGTCGCCATCTGCCTTCAGTTGAATGGATTCTTTTTGGCCTTCTGCTTCAGCGACGGTGGCTCTCCGATTTCTTTCAGCATTTAATTGCTGTCTTTGGGCTGCTTTCGTAGACTCATCAACAATTACATCTGTTATAGATGTTCTTGTTATCTCAATCCCCCAAGCCTCTGTGGATGGTGTCAAACTCTTCGCTATCTCAGCATTCATTTGATCTCTACTTGACTGTAATTCATCCAATTCAAGCTTACCTGCTGCTGATCTAACTACTGAAGATGTTTCAGTAGAAAGTGCCTGATCAATATTAGATATTCTATAAACAGATCGTGAAGAATTGGTAACTCGATAAAAAACACTAGTTTCTAAATCAACTTCAACGTTATCTTTAGTTATAACAGATATATTTTGTGCCTCAAGTTGCCGTTCTAAAACGTCAACTTTATGTGCAACCCTGTCTAGGTATGGAATGATTATAGATAAGCCTGCATCTAGTGTCCTGTAGTATTTTCCAAAACGTTCAATAACAAAAACTTTTGATTGAGGAACTACTTTTATTCCACGATATAATGTTAAAATTGCCAGTGCAACTATTACTAAAGTGGTAATTGATCCAATATTTTCCATATTAAACTTTCCATTTAAAATATTAACATAAGCTAATAATTTGATTTAAAAATTTTACACCTATTTAAAAATCTATAAATATATTTAAATTAAAGTCAAAGAATTTCATACGATTTAGTGCTGGATATAATAAAAAACCACTTCACATTTGATATACTAAAATTGGCCATTTCTAGATACTTGGAAGCTTAATAATATTACAATATTTAGTAAAATAAAAACTGAAACACCTAGATTTACGATATGTGCTCTATTGATTTAATTGCTATTTTCAAATAATTAGCAAAGGAAAATCTATGTGAAGTAATGCTTATGCCCATTTTGATCGCGAGGCTAAAGCTGACTTGCGAATTAGGGCACTATCAATTTCTATAGCGATAAACTGGCCACCTGCTTTTTCAACCTCGCGAAGCATCTCTGTATCAAGAGATAAAAAACCAACAGGCATTCCGAGTGCTTTTAATTTAGCAATACCGCCAATTACTGCAGCCTTCACATCTGGATGTGACGGCTCACCTGGGTAGCCTAAGCTGGCTGCCAAGTCAGCAGGACCAATAAAAACACCATCTATGCCCTCTACATTTGCAATAGCTTCAATATTCTCTAACGCTTCACGAGTTTCCACCTGAACAAGTAAACAAATTTCTTCATTAGCGTGCTGTGCATAATTTTTTACTGCGCCATAACGTGAGGCACGTGTAACTCCGGAGACACCACGAATGCCCTTGGGAGGATATGTTACGGCACTTACTGCGGCTCGAGCTTCCTGAGCTGATTGGACGTATGGAATTAAAAGAGATTGTGCACCAGCATCTAACAGCTTTTTAATTTCAACAGGGTCATTCCATGATGTGCGAATTATAGCTGAAACTGGATATGGCGCAAGAGTCCGAAGGTACGTGATTGCTTCTGACGCACCAATAGGCGAATGTTCCAAATCTAGCATCATCCAGTCAAAGTTACACCCAGCTAAAATTTCTATAACTGTGGGATCAGAAATCGAGTTCCAAATACCTATTTGCTGCCGACCTTCGCGAAGAGCTTGTTTAAACTTATTTTTAGGGAGTTCCATTTGACACCAACGAACAAATGTGGCGCACGGCTGCAACATAACCTTCAGCACCAAGCCCAGCAATAACACCATCTGCTCTATGAGAAACAAAAGAGTGATGACGGAATTCTTCACGCCTGTGGATTTGACTAATATGAACCTCAATTACTGGTGGATCATAGGTATTTAAGGCATCCAAAATAGCAATTGATGTGTGTGTAAATGCACCAGGATTTATAATAATTCCAGCACTAGCTTCACGAGCCTCGTGTATCCAGTCAATAATCTGACCTTCATGATTGGATTGTAACATATTAATCTTGAAACCATCTGAACATGCATGAGTACATAAAGCTGTGATGTCGTTTAAAGTCGTATCACCGTAAATTTCAGGTTGTCGCTTGCCCAAAAGGTTTAAGTTTGGACCATTAAGGACGTAGATTATTTGCATGTAATTTCCAGCTCACAGTAGCACAAGGTAACCTTTAAAATTAAAGGTATAGAATATAACTATTATAGTCATCTGAAACGCAGTGTGCAAATAATAAAACATTAGCTAATTTTAACTATAACAATCAGTCATAATAATATGATTAATCGTTGAATTTATTTGTTTGCTGAACTGAGGGAGCTATTTTCAAGAGTAAGATTGGTTTTATTCTTGCGAAGTTGTGCTGGGCTATATTGGAAAACTTGTTTGAATTTCTGAGAAAAGTATTGAACGTTTTCATAGCCTGCAGATATTGCAATTTCCAAAATTGGCATCGATGTCTGTGTCACTAAAGTATGTGCATGTTCTAGGCGGATTTCGGTGTAAAACTTATTTACTTTTTTACCTAAGTTTTTTTGAAATAAGCGACTTAGTTGGCGTTCTCCAATATTACTTAGGCTCGCAATTTGATCACTAGTTAGTGGATCTGATATATGGTTTTGCATTAGTTCAATAGCACAAATTACAGCAGGGTGGTGAACGCTGTACTTTTCAACTAGCCCCATCCGCTGTGGATCGTTTGCATCACGGACACTGGTGTAGATAAACCAATCATTAACAGATTTTGCTAAATTTCGTCCATGTTGTGAGGCAATGAGCGCACTCATCATATCCATTGGTGCAACACCTCCAGCACAAGTATATCTACCCTTATCTATTACATATAGTGATCGTTTCAATAAAAACTGTGAAGACATTTCTTGTAGGGCATCGAAGTGATCCCAATGGACTGTAAAGCTATGATTTGTCATAACACCAGCGCGCGCCAACAAAACAGACCCACCAGAAATTCCTCCAAGTTGAACACGTTTAGAGGCCAACATTTTTATGTATTTTAATAGTTTTGGGCTTTCGTGTGTAATTGGGCTTCCTGCAGCAGTTACAAAAACAAGATCAAAATCATATCCACTATCTTCAATTGATTTGCCTTCGCTAATTATCCCAACAGAGGAACTGGACCGGGTTCCTGAGGCTGGAATAAATGTGATTTCAAATAGGGTTTCACCAGAAAGATGGTTTGCTGCACGTAATGGTTCAACTGCAGAAGATAGTGACATTAATGAAAAACCATCAACTAAAATAAAGCCAATTTTTTTTATTTTTTTTTCATTCATTTTATAAAATCACTTTTAGTTCAAATAATTTGTTGTGTGTTTTAAATTTAAATCTCGGTTACGGGTAATTTCGATTAAGTATGTAATTTCTAACACCAAAAAGTTGCAAAAAAAAACTTATCTGCTATTCTTGTTATTAAATAAATATTCCCACAATGCAAGTTTTGATAGGTTAACAATGAATTCTGACCCATATCCATCTGTTATAGCGGGCCCTCCACAGCCGAGTGTGATTCTACAACCAAATGTGTTTTCGATGGTTCCTGGGACTGAACGATATGTTGTTGAGGGGTCTGGGGCAATATTAATTCCCATTTATACTGGAGATACTTTTTCTATATCTAATAATGAAGGTGGTCAGGTTTGTGAAATAGTTGCTGCTGATAATAATGGTAAAATAGATTCTATGTTGCTTGGTAAAGTGACAAATAACGACGCCTGTGGTCTCAAACTATTATTGAGTAGCTTTAATCATAGTTTGCATGGATTGCTAATGGGGTTAAAAAGTAGGAACATTGATTTAGCTCTTGCTGGTGGAATTTCTATTTTTGATAGTGAAACTAGAGCTAAATCAACTGTATCATTTACAGCAGCCAATGATGGTGTGGTTATTATTTCAGCTCCTGGCGATGTAATGGATTTCTCCAGTCAGAATACATCCTCGCCACTAACGGTCACTCTGAATCGAGCAACGATCAAGTCTATTGATAAGTTTGCTCTGCCAGATCCTTTATCTGATCCTGTTTTAGATTTAAGAGTTAAAACTAGAACTGCAGAAAGCTATTTTGTAAAAGCTGGTGATTATATTCAAGTGATTGACGTCGATGGTAGGCAGTGCACTGATTTTCAATGCTTTTCGGCTCGTAAACTTGATAAAGGAATTGAACATGCTTTAGATGTTACGACTACCCGCTCCTTACTGTCTCAAAGTTACCCAATGCCAGGGTTACATGCTAAATATTACGATCAAGATTTTTTACCATTGTTAGAAGTAGTACAGGACACATGCGGCCGCCATGATGCATTTGCATTGGCATGCGCATCAAAATATTATGATGATATAGGTTACCCAGGCCATGCAAATTGTTCTGATAACTTCAATGAAGTATTGCGTGAGCACGGTGTGAAAGATCGAGCTGGTTGGATGGCAATAAACTTCTTTTTTAATACAAGTATTGATGAGCATGGAGTACTTTATTCTGACGAACCATGGTCTCGACCAGGAGATTATGTTTTGCTTCGTGCGTTAACAGATTTAATTTGTGTATCTTCGGCTTGCCCAGATGATACAACTGCTGCCAACGGCTGGAACCCAACGGACATCCACGTACGCACTTACAATGGGCAAGAAAAATTTCAACATGCTGTGGCCAGTCGTGTCACGCCAAATAGTGAGCCTAAAATGACAAAACAAACCGGTTTTCATGAAAGCTTTGCAAAGCATACTCGTAACTTTATTGAGTATAATGGATACTGGCTGGCAAATTGTTTTGCAGCGTCAGGCCCAATTGATGAATATATGGCATGTCGTCAAAAGTGCGTCGTATTGGATCTATCACCATTGCGAAAATTTGAAATTACTGGTCCCGATGCGGAAGCATTATGTCAATTTATATTCACTCGAAACATGAAAACTCTTGGGGATGGTCATGTAGTATATACGGCTATGTGCTATGAACATGGTGGTATGATTGATGACGGCACAATTTTCCGTTTGGGCCGAGATAATTTCCGATGGATTGGTGGCTCAGATTATGGAGGAGAATGGATGCGTGAGCAGGCTGAAAAACTAAGCTTAAATGTTTTGGTGCGTTCTTCAACTGATATGCAACATAATATTGCAGTTCAGGGCCCAAACAGTCGAGATTTGATGAAAAACATTATTTGGACTGCTCCACATCAACCAAAATTAGAGAATTTAGCGTGGTTTCGTTTTACACCAGCACGCATTGGTGGTGAACATGGTGTGCCAATTGTGGTTTCTCGAACAGGATATACGGGTGAATTGGGATATGAAATTTTTTGTCACCCTAAGCACTGCAAAGAAGTATTTGATGCAGTTTGGAGTGAAGGCCAAAATTATGATATCAAACCAATGGGTTTAGAAGCTTTGGATATGGTTCGTATTGAAGCAGGTTTGATTTTTGCAGATTATGATTTTTCTGATCAAACAGACCCATTTGAGGCAGGTATTGGCTTTACTGTTCCCTTAAAGTCAAAGACTGATGACTTTATTGGACGTGATGCACTAATTCGCCGTAAGGAAACGCCATCACGTAAATTAGTTGGTTTAGATATCGATGCTTCTGTTTGTGTTAATCATGGCGATCCTGTGCATATTGGTCGTGCTCAAATTGGTGAGGTAACATCTTCTATGAGGTCTCCGCTACTGAAGAAAAATATTGCATTAGCTCGAGTTGATATTGCACATGCTGAAATTGGTACAAAACTCGAAATTGGTAAACTAGATGGCCAACAGAAACGTTTAGGTGCAAAAATTGTTCCATTTGCTCATTATGATCCCAAAAAAGAACGACCTCGCTCATGATCTAGATTGTTGTAATCTGTAGGTATTTAATTTTGCGTAAGCGCGACCTCTAAAAGTAAAAGTAAGCAGACTAAAAAATTACTATTTAACAATGAATAAATCGTTAAATAAATATAGTAATTTTATTCTGAGTTTAATTAGAAATTACTTATACTTAAGATTGTATCATTACATACAGTATTAATACTCTTAGAATGGAACTGTTATTTAATTTAAAAGGACTACAACAGTGTTCACCATTGTAGCCCATTAATTGAAATAATCGATATCTATTAAATATCCATTGTATTTGTTTTTTCCCAAGATGAAAAATGCGAACAGAAATCATTCCATTCTTGATGTTTCATTTTTAGATAGGCTGCTGAAAATTCTGCACCCATTGATGCTTTTAGTTCTGTGTCTTCGTCATATGCACGTAATGCATCTAACATGTTCAATGGTAGTTTTGGTGCATCTGTGATTTTATAACCCTCAGCATACATATCGATGTCGTGACGCTTGCCAGGATCTGCCTTTGAGTGAACACCTGAAAGACCTGCGGCAATAATAATAGCCTGTAATAAATATGGATTAACCGCACCATCAGGTAATCGTAATTCAAAACGCCCAGGGCCAGGAACACGCACCATATGTGTACGATTATTGCCAGTCCAAGTAACTGTATTTGGTGCCCATGTTGCACCTGACATTGTTCTGGGTGCATTGATGCGTTTATAACTATTTACTGTAGGGTTAGTAATTGCGGCCAAAGCAGATGCATGCTTCATTATACCACCCAAGAAATGTTTACCACGTTCAGATAGGCCAACTTCACCCGTTTGTCCTTCACCTTTACCTGCAAAAACATTAACTTTTGAAGCCGACCCTGGTGCATCCCATACAGAAATATGAGCATGGCAACCATTGCCAGTTAAACCTTCTATTGGTTTAGGCATGAAAGTTACACGATAACCATGCTTTTCGGCAACACATTTAGCCATAAATTTAAAAAAGCTGTGTTTATCTGCTGTTTTTAAGGCATCATCATAATCCCAGTTCATTTCCCATTGGCCATTGGCGTCTTCATGGTCGTTTTGATATGCTCCCCAACCCATTTCTAACATATAGTCAGAGATTTCACGAATAACATCTAAGCGGCGCATAAATGCTTGCTGATCATAACAAGGTTTGGCTGCTGTATCGTAGGAATCAGAAATTTTCTCACCATCTGGTGTTAAAAGAAAAAACTCAGCTTCAATTCCAGTCTTTACATACATGCCCTCATCGGCGGCTTCTGCGATTAAGCGACGTAATACGTTACGTGGTGCTTGGGCAACATCTCTACCTTCCATGACGCAATTACCAGGAACCCACGCTATGGTTTTATCCCAAGGTAATATAATAACTGCTTCTGGATCTGGAACTGCTAGCATATCAGGGTGTGCAGGTGTTAAGTCTAACCATGTTGCAAAACCTGCGAAACCAGCCCCATTGGCCTGCATGTCCGCAATAGCTCGTGCTGGAACAAGTTTTGCACGTTGGCCACCAAAAAGGTCAGTGAAAGAAATCATAAAGTATTCAACGCCATTATCTTTGGCAAATTTAGCAAGATCTATTGTCATATTTTTCCCCGTTATATTGTCTTTTTATAAAAAAAGCATGACCACGAGGTCATGCCTTCGAAATATTAATATCCAGTACCTGGTTTGCCAGGCCACCAGTCAGTTCCTGAAAGTGGAACGCGAGCCATTGCAGCAGCTTCCATCGTCAATGCAACCAAATCTTCAGGTTCTAGATTGTGCATGTGATTTTTTCCACATGCACGAGCAATCGTTTGTGCTTCTAGGGTCATTACTTTTAGATAATTACGTAAACGCCTGCCACCCTCAATAGGGTCAAAGCGCTTCATCAATTCAGGATCTTGAGTTGTAATTCCGGCAGGATCTTTGCCTTCGTGCCAGTCATCGTACGCGCCAGCTGTTGTTCCAAGCTTATTGTATTCAGTTTCCCATTTTGGATCATTATCTCCCAAAGCGATTAATGCGGCTGAGCCAATTGCAACAGCATCTGCACCTAAAGCCATTGCTTTGGCAACATCAGCCCCAGAGCGAATGCCCCCGGATAAAATTAATTGTACCTTGCGGTGCATTCCCAAATCTTGGAGGGCTTGAACGGCGGGTCGAATAATTGCTAAAGTAGGTTGCCCAACATGTTCAATAAATACGTCTTGTGTAGCAGCAGTACCACCTTGCATGCCGTCTAATACAACGGCATCGGCGCCTGCCTTGACAGCTAAAGTCACATCATAATATGGGCGGGCACCAGCCACTTTAACATAAATAGGCACTCTCCATCCCGTAATTTCTCTAAGCTCAAGAATTTTAATTTCTAAATCATCTGGTCCTGTCCAGTCAGGATGGCGACAGGCAGAACGTTGGTCAATTCCTTTTGGAAGATTACGCATCTCAGCTACACGGTCCGAGATCTTTTGACCAAGTAACATACCGCCACCACCTGGTTTTGCGCCTTGCCCAACTACAATTTCGATTGCGTCTGCTTTACGCAAATCATCTGGATTCATACCATAGCGTGATGGTAAATATTGATAAACTAATTTAGAAGAATGCCCACGTTCTTCAGGTGTCATGCCTCCATCACCAGTTGTCGTAGATGTTCCAGCAGCTGATGCTCCACGCCCCAAGGCCTCTTTTGCTGGGCCTGATAGCGCACCAAATGACATCCCAGCTATTGTAATGGGAATGTCTAATTCAATTGGATTAGAGGCATGTAATCCGCCGATAGTAACTGATGTTTCACATTTCTCACGGTAACCTTCGAGCGGGTAACGTGAAATAGAAGCGCCCATAAAGAGCAAGTCATCAAAGTTGGGCACTTTGCGTTTAGCGCCACCACCTCGAATATCATAAATGCCTGTCGCTGCTGCACGACGAATGTCGCTGTTTACATCACTGGTAAACGTCGCTGATTGGCGAGGTGTTGTGTGTGGAATGCCATTTTCATCATGTGAACTCATTTTAAAATTCCTTAGTAAGCTGCCGCATTATCGACATCAAAATTATATAAATTGCGTGCTGAACCGTAGCGTTTGAATTCTTCAGGCTTTGCATCACTCTCAGCTTCAGCTAATAATTCTTTTAAAATCTGAATGTGTTCTGGGCGCATTTCTTTTTCTTCACAATCCGCTCCAAGACTCTTTACGGAGCCTCGTACAAATAAACGGGCCTCATAACAACTATCTCCCAACGCATCGCCTGCATCCCCACATACAACTAGATTACCTGATTGCGCCATAAAAGCAGACATATGACCAATGTTGCCATGTACTACAATGTTTATGCCTTTCATAGAAATACCACAACGTGACGATGCATTACCTTTAATAACAAGTAACCCGCCATGTCCTGTAGCACCGGCATATTGGCTGGCATCGCCTTCTATAATGACTTTACCTGACATCATATTTTCCGCGGTACCTGGACCAGCTGAACCAACAACTTTAATTGTCGCCTTTTGGTTCATTCCACCACAATAATACCCAGTAGACCCCTTGATAGTCACTTCAATTGGTGAGTCTAGGCCGACAGCTATAGCATGTGATCCCTTGGGGTTTATTACCTCCCAAGCTGTTTGATTTGTATCTTCAATCTGCTCATGCAGGGTGGAGTTGAGTTTGCGCAATCCAAGCGCTTCTAAATCGAAAGTTTGCATTAATGTGTCCAAAAATAAACGGTTGCGGGTTCAGGTTCCCATACTCGGGCCTCTTCAATACCAGGAAGGTTTACCAATGCGCGATACTCAGAACCGAATGCCACATATTGATCTGTTTCAGCCATAACAGCAGGCTTGCAAGCAATTGGATCACGCACGACACCAAAGCCATCTTTTGTTCCAACTAAAAAAGTAAAAAATCCATCCAAATCCTTAAGGCTACTTTCAAGAGCTTCACCTAGTGTACTGCCTTGTTGCATTTTGTATGTCAAATATGCAGCGCCAACTTCTGTATCGTTTTCTGTCTCTATGTGCACGCCCTCCCGGCGCAGTTTTCGCCGCAATGAGTTGTGGTTTGAAAGTGATCCGTTATGGACTAGGCACTGGTCACTTCCCGTGGAAAATGGATGCGCACCCATTGTTGTGACAGCTGATTCTGTTGCCATACGAGTGTGGCCGATACCATGTGTCCCAGACATTGAGGATATGTCAAAACGAGCTGCAACATCTTTTGGTAAGCCAACTTCTTTATATATCTCGATAGTATCACCAGCACTCATTATGCGAACAGATGGGCGGATCTTGTTCAGGGCTGAGCGTACTGAATTTACCTCAGATGCGTCCATTTCCAAAACTGCATGAGTACTTTTTCTTTTAACTGATACTTTCGTGCCAGTAGCTACTTTAATATCTTGTTCTAAATTAGGGAAAACTTCATCTGGGGTGTCTGATTGAATAGTAATTTTACCATTTTTATTATCATCAGATCCATAGATGGCAATTCCAGCACTATCTGGTCCACGATCAGTCATGGTGACTAACATATCACTTAACATAGCACCTAATTCAGGTTCTAAACTTTTATCCTTTAGGAATAATCCAACGATCCCGCACATGTGCCGTGCTCCTTTGCTTGTCTAATTCATATGCTATATGAAACTTTTAGTACAAACAACATCCTTACGAAACTTTTTTTCATGTGAGGCAAAAAAAGAGCACCCGTTTTAGGTGCTCTTTTAAATAGTTATAGCCGATTAGTAACGTTCTAGAGCTGCTTTTGTTTGAGCAGCGCTAGCTGCTTTTCTTGCTTCCTCTAACTCAATAGTTTCGCGATTGAATTGAATGACATGCCACCCAACCCAAAATACGACACCAACAATTACCATTAAAACTTCGGCACCTTGAAACGGGTATATTGCACCCACATCGGCCATATCAACAGCCCAACTTTTATATCCTATAGTAGACATTTATCGTGCTCCCTTATTTAGATTTGATATGTTTAGCGCTGGCAGCAGTGATTTCTGCAACCGCATCGTCGTAAGCTTGTTGCCCACCTAGATCTAATCCTTGAAGTTCAACCTCTGCTGGAATGCGCAACGTGCCACGAGCGGCTTGGATGCGTGCTACAACATAAGCTGGAATAAATCCAAGAACTAAGAACATGATAATCGCACCAGCTAATTGGCCCCAAGGTGTGATTACAGCATAGCCTTCGAATGGAGAGCTTGGTGCGCCCCAAAGAACAAAACCAGCAATTACTACACCTAAGAAACCTGCATAACCATGCACGGCAACTGCGCCTACTGCATCATCAATTTTGAACTTACGTTCAACATAATTATGAAGTTTGTATGCAATTACTGGAACAATAGCACCAATAATTAGTGCCTGCATTGGATGGTAAAGGTCATTACCTGCAGATGCTCCAATAATACCAGCAAGGCCACCAGAGAATGTCCAGAAAGCATCGCCTTTGGATACAATGTACGTAGCCATTAATCCACCCGATAGAGATAGAAGGAAGTTAACTGTAATCGCGCCTAAAGTAGTTGGTGCCAAGTAAATGTTTGTTGCAGTCCATGTAGTGCCAACGATTTCACCGCCAATAACTTCTGGAGATATCAAAGGAACATTACAAGCGGCGTAAAAACCCCAAAAACCTGTATAGATCATGAATATACCCAATGTAACCATCCACGGGTTATGTGGAGGAATATCACGTGGCTTACCATTTGAAGCAAATTTACCAATGCGTGGGCCAAGGACCCATAAAACACCTAAGGCATAACCACCTGCAATTGCGTGAATGACGCCAGATGCATATGCATCGTGATAGCCTAAGTATTTGACCATCCAGCCACCATAATGCCAACCCCAAGACGCATCAATAATCCACCAAACAGAACCGATCAAAACTGCGTGAACCCACAAAGCCGATGAACGAATTCGTTCAATCACAGAGCCTGACACAATTGATGCGGCTGTCCATGAGAACAATAAGAATGCTGCCCAGAATACGCCAGTGATTCGATCACCTGCGTTCGTACCCATGGTTTCAGACCAGGGTGCATTTGCACTGCCTGCTGCCATATCTAGACCACCAAAAAGTGGGAAATTTGGGAAAGCCCAATAAATCCACCACCCAAAGAAAAAGAATGTAACGGTTACAAGTGGTATAATCATTACGTTCTTCATTAGCGTGTGCATATGGTTTTTCCTGCGACTCGCTCCGACTTCATACATACAAAACCCAACATGGATTAAGAACATAAACACTACAGTTACCCAGTAATAGAACTCGGTAAATATGGTGGTTAATGCATTAAGATTGCCATCCATTTTCGTCTCCCCTTTAAACGAGGCTATTTTGCCTCTTAGTAAATATTTATTAATAGTAGTAGAGATAAGCCTAGTTTTTGTTTAATTTGTCAACGAATGTTATTAAAAAACATAATTTATTGCCTCTAAGGAATATTTTTTTAGTATCAGTCTTGCTTTTTGCCTTTATTCGGGTCTGTATGGTAAGAGGGGAAAATATCAAATTATGAAATATATATACTAAAATTTATTTAACAAAATTAAGGAAATTAAATGGCAATTATTTGGAGACACTCGGTTCTGGCCAGCCGCCACGCAGCAATTGGTGGTGAGTTGGAAGACTGGAATGGTATGGGAACTGCATGGTTCTACGACAATACTGCGGAGCGTGCGCAAGCTGATTATGAGGCAATTCGAACTAAAGCAGGCCTGATGGACGTTTCAGGTTTGAAAAAAGTACACTTAGTTGGCCCAGACGCTGCATATGTTATTGATCGTGTCACTACACGTAATGTTGATAAAATTGGTGTGGGTCGTTCAACTTATGCTGCCATACTAAATAGTGATGGCAAATTTATTGATGACTGTGTTATTTATCATTTGAACGTAAATCAGTGGATGGTCGTGCACGGTACGGGTACCGGTATGGAGCAGCTAACATCAGTTGCAGCTAGTAAAAATTGTGCAGTACTATTTGATGATGATCTACATGATATGTCCTTACAAGGGCCTGTCGCAGTTGACTTCTTAGCTAAGCACATCGATGGTATTCGTGATCTTGCATACTTTGGCGTAATGCATACTAAATTATTTGGTAAAAATGTCATGATTTCACGAACTGGTTATACTGGTGAGCGTGGATATGAGATTTATGTTGGATCAAAAGATGCAGTTCATGTTTGGGATAATATATTATCTGATGGTGAGGCTATGGGTATTCGCCCAGTTCAGTTCTCAACATTAGATTTATTGAGAACTGAGAGTTACCTTCTGTTTTATCCTGGTGATAATTCTGAAACTTATCCTTTTGACGATGAAGTATGTGGAGACACGCTTTGGGAGCTAGGGCTAGACTTTGTTGTCTCACCAGGGAAAATTGGATTTATTGGTGCTGAAAATCATTATGCAGCAAAAGGTAAAGAGCGTTTCAAAATTTATGGTGTATTATTAGATGGAATGACACCTGCTGATGAAGGCGCTGAGCTGCTTCAAGATGGTGTTAAAGTTGGTGATGTAACTTTTGGTATGTATTCTAGCGTAAATTCACATAACGTTGGCATTGCACGTATGCCTGTTGATGCTGCCAAACCAGGGACTAAACTTACCGTGCGCAATGGTGATGGGTTGGAAATAGCATGTACCGCAGAAGAAATGCCCTTCTATGATACTGATAAATCTATTCGCGCAGCAAAGGGATAATATTTTTTTTGGCGCGGTTAGATCCGCGCCAAAATATAATATTGGAGTAATTATAATTTAGGGGAGTAATTATAACCAATGTCTAATTTTTCATTTCCAGAATCGATTAAAAGTCGTCCAACGTATGCAAAACTAGAGGCTCGAGCTGGCAAATCATATTTATTTGTAGCAGATGCTGAAGGCGCTGAGGCAATTATTGACCTGGCAAGTAATGATAAAAGTTTAATGTTTAAAGCTCACGTTATTTACATACCAAAAAATACGGGTAAAAAATATACGTCACAGTTAGAAAAGCTTGATATAAATCAGCTTTATATTGGGCCATCTTATACAGCTGCACAGTCTAGATTAAAACGTACTTTGGAATCCTCTCATATGGGGCTACAATTATTTCTATCAGGAACAGAAGGTTTAATAGGTCAAGCACAACGTGACGCGATGGCCGCAGGTATCCCCCACACCGCTATTCAATCTGAGCATCGTGGTTCTGTTGGGCGCCGAATGCAGTGTGTCCATTGTAAAGGTATTACTGAAGATGTGGACGTTGACCCATTTGTTTGTTCACATTGTGGGTTAAGCCTATTTGTTCGTGATCACTATTCGCGGCGTTTAGCAGCATTTCAAGGCGTTTGCATTGATGCTGAAGAGCCTGGGAACATACCAACAGCCGTGGAGCTTTACAAATGAGTGGTTCAGAAAAAATTAATGTAGAAGTTTCAAAAATTATTCCCTTGAATAATTTGGTAACACGTTTTGAATTTAAACGTATTGATGGTGAACTTTTCCCAACCTTTTCAGGGGGTGCGCACACTATTGTTGAAATGAAGGATGGTGGAATTATACGGCGCAACCCATATTCTCTAATGTCTGATCCTATGGATCAACATAGCTATGCTATTTCAGTTCGTCGTGATGATGAAGGCCGAGGTGGATCATTATTTATGCACAACAGTCTACAGGTAGGTGATGATATGGTTTTAAGCTATCCTGTTAATCTTTTCTCATTGGATCTTCGTGCAAAAAAGCATTTGATGATTGCCGGAGGTATTGGAATTACGCCATTTATGGCACAAATTAAGCAACTTGATAGGTCTCAGGGAAATTGGGAGCTGCATTACTCTGCTCGTAGTCCAAGTTTGAGCGCTTATGCTGATGAATTACTAACAATGCACCCAAATAATGTTCACATGTATTATGATTCTGAAAATAAAAGTATAGATCTTGAAAACCTTTTAGATGGGCAACCACTAGGCACACATTTATATATTTGTGGGCCAAAAGGAATGATTGATTGGGCAGTTGGCCAAGCTGTAAATCTTGGGTGGCCAAGTGAAGCCATTCACTATGAAGAATTTTTGGCCCCTAAGCCAGGCAAACCATTTCAGGTAATGTTATTAGCATCAGATAAGTTAGTTTCGGTTGGTGAAAATGAAAGTTTGCTTGAGGCAATCGAGCGTGAAGGTGTTGACGCACCATACCTTTGTCGTGGTGGTGCATGTGGTCAATGTGAGACTACAGTTATTGAATCTGACGGTGAGTTTATTCATATGGACCACTGGTTGGAAGATGAAGAAAAATTATCCAGGAAAAAAATAATGCCATGTGTTTCGCGCTTTGATGGTAAAACGCTAGTATTAGATAGGTAAAAATCATGACAATTCAATTTAACGATGAAACATTCCGTGGTGATTATACATTTAAAAATTCTGGATGGGCTCTAAAACGATTTCCGTTTCCGTTTCATGAAGATAGTTACATGTATTCGGTTAACATGGAGCAACATAAAGGAGGGCCAGCAGGTTCAATTTATGAAAAACGCTTTGATGTTGATGAGCATTATTTATCTGAAATGCGGGATCGTGCAGAAGTTTTGAAAGAAGATCCGCTCCGCTGCCAATCTTTACCAAATATGACTTTGGCAGGTTGGGATTTGCTAGAACTTATTATGGTTTCGAAATCTGAAGACTATCCTGATATGTTTGAATTGCAGCGTAAAGGTGACAAATGGCGCTGGATAAACAAGCCGATGGAAATCGATGATAGTTTTACCTTTCTTGATGAAGCAACATTACCATATGGCCCAATGGAATATATTACGAGACAAACACAGGGAGATTTTGTTGTGTTAGATCAGCGTGATGAAAATCTGTGGATGGATGCCGGCATGGTAACGACACAAGCAGATTGGTCCTTAGATTTTGATATAGGTATGAATTTCTTTGAGTGGCATGCACCTGTACCCAAAGCTCATGAAATGGGTATTTTTGTCCGTGCTTTGAAGTTCTTATTAAATGTTCAGCAAGGCGCTCCGGCCCGACGTTTAAATTGGACGATGACTGTTAACCCATTGCTGGATACTAGTCCTGAAAATTATCACAAATGGGGCACTCAAAAGCGAACAGTCACCGCTGATAATATTGGTGAAAAACAATTTCTACGTGTTGAGTTACAAACTTTTTTTAGATTACCACGTTCTAATGCTTTGGTATTTCCTATTCGATGCTATTTAGCATCATTTAATGACTTGATGACTGTGCCCAAATGGGGACGTAGATTGCATCGCGTTATACGAGATCTACCAGAAGAATTAGCAACATATAAAGGCTTTATTGATAATCGTCCAATGATGCTAGATTATCTTTCAAAATTTGATGATGGGAAACCAACGTCAAATGGTATTTGGCCTGATCGAGAGACTGAACCTTTACGTGATTAAGTTATCTGTGGATATGATATAATTGATAAATACTTTGCAGGAAGCTTTGTTAATTTTACAGGTCCATGAGGAGCATCGGCATCAAAAAATAATGTATCTCCTGGCTTCAGTGGATATATTTTATCACCATGGCGGTAGTCAATTTCGCCTTCAAGTATGTAAATAGTTTCGATTCCATCATGTTGAAACGTTTCAAATGTATCAGATTCGCTTGTTAATGAAATTAAGTAGGGTTCAACAATAACTCCACTTGAATTTGCCCCAATGTGACCAAGAAGATTATATTGATGTCCTGCTCGGGTGCCTGCGCGTTCTAATTCAACCCCTTCACCTGATTTAGTATGCTCGGCTGTTCGCGAGCTTTCGTAACCCCTAAAAAAAGCAGTTATAGGAATCATAAGAGCATCAGCTAGTGTTTGTAATGTATTTAATGATGGAGATGTATTTCCATTTTCAATTTTTGATAACATTCCAATGGAGAGGCCAGTAGACGCTGCTAGATCTGCAACAGTCATAGATCTTTGGCGGCGATGGGACTTCACTTCACGACCGATTGCGAGTTCCAGTACTTTTTCACGAGGCTCTCTTATTCGGTGTGGGTTTTGTTCAAGGTTCACAGCTTTTACCTCTTTAATGGTTAAGGAATGCTTTATATAATCTTTCTTACATGTAGTTTTTAGTAAATGCACTATTTTTGAATAATTATCCTTATTATAGTAAAATAAACTAGCCTTTAGAATGAAAAAACTTGATTGATAGGAAAAATGTGCAATACTTATTTATGTTGAGTGAAAAGTATTTGTAAAGAATCACAAAGCTGTCTCGACAGGCCATTGCATTTGCAGGGGTCATTTAGCGCTAAAAGATCAGTGAATTACACAGACGAGCGTAAAAACTAATGAGTTCAATAGGGGAGAATAAAATGAAAATCTTAAAAAGAAATATCGCAGCCGCTGCGCTGTCAATGACACTGGCATCTACTGGGGGTCAAGTGTTTGCTCAAGACTCAAACAAGCCGATCGTTATCCCGACGCACAACTGGTCTAGCCAAGTTGTTATGGCCTATGTAATTGGTGGCATCTTTGAAACGATGGGTAATAGCGTAGAATATGTTCCTGCAGATACTCAAGCAGTATATGAGGCAATTCGTAATGGTGATGTGACAATTTCACATGAAGTTTGGCAGTCTACTTTTGGCGCCTCATTCTACAACGCGATGGCAAAGGGTGGCATAATTGATGCCGGAACTCATGCAGCTATGACGCTAGAAGAAATGGGTGTTCCTCAATATGTAATTGATGACAATCTATGCCCAGGGTTACCAAATTGGGAAGCTTTGAAAAACTGTCCAGAAGTTTTTGCAACTGCAGATTCTGGTGGTAAAGGCCGTTGGCTTGAAGGTCCACAAAGTTGGCATGGTGACCAGATGCCAGAGCGAATTGCTGGTTTAGGACTTGATGATAAGTATATGGTTAAGTTTGCTGGGTCTGCTGATGCCTTATGGGCAGAGCTTGCGTCTGCAAAAAAAGATGGTCGTGGTGTTATCACGTTCAACTGGACACCTAATTTTACTGATGCTGAAGGTTTTGTCTTTATTGAATTTCCTGAGTACTTTGACGGATGTCGAGTTGGAGATGGTGGAGATGGTGCTTGTGGTTCACCAAAAGGTTGGTTGAAGAAAGCTGCTAACTATAAGTTCCCAAAGACGCACCCAGCTGCGTATACTGCATTTAGCAAGATTTCGTTCACTTCTACTGATATCGGCCAAATGGCTGCCTTAGTAGATGTAGATAAAATGAGCCATCAGGATGCTGCTAAAGCTTGGCTTGCAGCCCATGAAGATGTGTGGAAGCCTTTCACACAATAAATTATCCTATAAGATATCCTGTAACGCATGCGTGCGTTACAGGACTTTTTTCACTATAAGCTAACAATAGTAGAAGTGTTATAAGAGATGAATATGCTTTCTCTTTTAACAAATTCGAATTTTGTATCGATGGCCTATAAACTAACACACATCCAAAAAAATTCGTGAACCAATCCGTTTATTAGGAACCAGTCTATGATTTCTCAAAGTAAAAGTAATTCAACCGCTCAGCCTGTTATAAAATGTGTTTCTGTCTGTAAAATATTTGGTGAAAATGCTAATAAATTGCTGAAACAATCTAATGGAGTGATTGATGCTAAAACCTTTCAGGATGCTGGTTGTGTAGTTGGGGTAAATAACGCCTCCTTTGAAGTACATAAAGGTGAAATGCTCGTTGTGATGGGGCTGTCTGGATCAGGCAAGTCAACTTTACTGCGTTGTATTTCTCGACTGGCCGATACTACTGCTGGGGATATTTTTATTGATGGACAAGACTTGTTAGCAATGAGTTCAAAACAACTTATAGAACTTCGCCGAAATAAGATGGGAATGGTATTTCAAAATTTTGCGTTGTTACCTCATAAAACAGTTTTAGAGAATATTGCATTTCCACTTCAGGTTAAAGGCTATGGCACGGAAGATAGTATAAAGCGGGCAGTTGAGATGGTTGAGCTTGTGGGATTAAATGGGCGGGAAAACTATTTCCCGCGAGAATTATCTGGAGGACAGCAACAGCGTGTAGGGATTGCTCGATCTTTGGCAGTAGAGCCGGACATTTGGTTTTTAGATGAGCCATTTTCTGCACTAGACCCTCTTATTCGTAAAGAAATGCAGGATGAGTTTTTACGATTACAAGGTGTCCTTAATAAGACAATTTTATTTGTTACACATGATTTTAATGAGGCACTACGGCTTGCTGACAGAATTGCTATAATGAAAGATGGCGTTATTGAACAACTCGACACTCCAGCCAATATAGTACTAAATCCAGCTACTGAATATGTTCGGAAATTTACTAAAGAAGTACCAAGAGAAAAGGTTCTTAAAATTGAATCTGTGATGGACCCTATAGAAAAAATAACAGATTTTGGTTCCTTAAAAGTTTCAAGAAATGCTATTATTGAAACAGTTGCTGAGGCAATTCTAACAGAACAAAAAAATGTTGCAGTTGTAGATGACAATGGGGCAGTCATTGGCTCAATACATGCCTCAAAAATTATTCAGATATTATTTGGTAACTCAGATTCATTTGAGCAGAGTAAGTGAGAATTTATTAATGAATTACATTGAAAAACATCCAAAACTTATACAGTTTATATTTTTATTAGTAATATTTTTCACTATCTGTTTTTTGGTTTCTCCTTCGGAAACAAATATTTTATGGAGGTTACCTTCGCTGTTTGCGGGTGTTCCTTTAGTAATTAATAACTTTGCAGAATATTTAATGTATGATTGGATGCTAATTGAAATTTATGATCCTGAACTAGAGGAATATGAAGATTCTGCGCTTGTAAAAGAAATTACAAGAAGCTTTTCAAGAAGTGTCTTATTTTGTATTGAGGTTATCCGAGATATTTTACTGGGGGGCGTCAAGACAATTGTTGCGTTTACCAGTTGGGATTTCGTAAAGGAAAATCAATGGGCGGTTTGGCCTGCGTTACCTTGGACTTTAGTTGCATCAGGAGTTATGCTTCTTGGCTATGCGTTAAAAGGCAAGGGATTAGCGCTATTTGCTGGGTTTGCTACTGTTTACATAGCTGTTTTTGGTCAGTGGGAGCCAGCAATGGAAACACTTTCATTCGTATTAATAGCGGCACCTACTTCATGTCTTCTGGGGCTCTTGTTTGGTGTTTTAGCCTATAAAAACCGAACTGTTGAAGCGACTTTAATGCCTTTGCTAAATATAGCGCAGACGATGCCGCATTTTTCTTATTTAGTACCGGTAATGGTATTTTTTGGTGTTGGTGACCATGCGGGTGCAATTGCTACTATTATTTTTGCTACGCCACCCATGATAAGATTGACACTTTTAGGTCTTAAGGGTGTTGCACCTGAAGTTGTTGAAGCTGGAATGATGAATGGCTGTAATAACATCCAACTGATGTTTAAGGTACTTATCCCAACTGCACGACGTGATATTCTGATAGGTATAAATCAAGTAATTATGCAATGTTTAGCAATGGCGGTTATAGCCTCTTTCATTGGTGCTAAGGGGCTTGGATTTAATTTATTACTGGCATTAAATCAGTTGCGAATTGGTCAAGCTTTAGAACTTGGAATTTGTATTGTTCTTATTGCAGTTGTTTTGGATAAATTGTCTCTGGCTTGGGCTAATAAACAAACAGATTACTTTGCTGATCTTAGCTTTATTCAGAAGCATAAATATGGTTTTTACTTTTTAGCGTTGATATTATTTACTATTATGTGTGCATATTTGGGGAGCATAATTTTTGCAGATGGGATAAATTATTTATATTTAATTCCGCACAATAGGGGTATCACTACAGAGCTTTTTTGGCAGTCTGGTGTCGATTGGATGGTGGATAATTGGTACCATGGCTTACAAGGGTTTAATACTGCATTAATTGTTAAGGTTTTAATGCCAATGAAAGCCGCTTTTTTAGGTATGCCTGTAAGTGCTACCTTTGTTCTGATGATGGGCCTTGGCTACATCATTGGGGGTACAAAGTCTGCATTAACTGTTGGTGGATTTTTATTGTTTATTGCTTTAACTGAATGGTGGGATAGAGCATTGATTACTGCTTATATGACTACATTTGGGGTTATCGTCTCAGTGATAATTGGCGTCACAGTGGGATCATTATGTGCCCAAACTTCATTCACGAGCAAAGCTATATTACTTGTTTGTGATACCTTCCAGACGTTTCCATCGTTCATTTATTTAATTCCAGTAATGATGCTTTTTGGAGTTACAGATACCTCCGTTTTAATTGCGGTTATAGTATACTCAACAATTCCTGCCACGCGTTACACCGTAGAAGGATTACGAAATGTGCCGCAATCTTTGCAGGATGCAGGTTCTATGTCGGGGGTGAACCGAATGCAAAGATGGCTCAAAATCGAAATGCCACTTGCCTTTCCACATATTATGCTAGGAATTAATCAAACTGTTATATTTGCACTTTTCATGGTCATTATTGGCGCAATGATTGGAACTGATGATCTTGGCCAGTATATTTTAAAAGCGCTGTCAGATAAAAATGGCATTGGAAATGGGCTTATGTTGGGGTTGTGTGTAGCCTTTATTGGTTTGGCTGTAGATCACTTAATTCACACTTGGGCGGATCAACGCAAATTAATATTAGGTTTGAAATAATAAATTTTAAAATCGAAAAATAAAATTTTTTGTTATGGTATAATAGTTTTAAATTATCATTTATTTGCATATGAAAAACATTATGTATCAAAACTTTTACTACAGTGGCTTATAATAAAATCTACAAAATAACGTATTTTAGGGTCTTGTAATTTTTTATGTGGGTACAAACAGCCAAAAATTGTTGGTACTGGTGGGGTGTCTGATAAAATCTCAACTAAAGCCCCACTTTGCAAATATTCCATAATCTCAAAATATGGCTTATTTATGACACCATGCCCAGACAGTGCCCATGCGGTTAATACATCACCATCATCTGCATCATATTTTCCGGTGACCTCTAACTTTCTTGGACCATTATTTGTCCTTATAATCCAAAAATACTCAGGTGACCGAGGGTAACGTAACAATAGGCAATTGTGTTTTCCATTTAAAAGATCATCAGGTGATTTGGGAGTGCCTTTTGCCGCTAAATATTCGGGTGCTGCACATAATACACGCTCACAATCTGCAATTTTGCGTAGCTTCAGATTTGAATCTCTAGGATTACCTATGAAAAATGCCAAGTCTAAATTTTCATTAATGATATCAACTTTGCGATCTGATAATCGCATTCTAACTTCTGTACCAGGAAATTTTTTAACAAAGTCTGGAACTAGTGGAGCAATAATACGACGGCCTAAACCCAATGGAGCATTGATGCGGATTACACCTCGTGGGGTATCTGAAAAGGTTGCAATAGCACTTTCTGCTGTATCAATTGAGGCTAAAACTTTTTTAGCTTCTTTATAAAATACACGACCGACACCAGTGGGGGTTAATGAGCGTGTGGTGCGGTTAAATAACCTAACACCGAGATGCTTTTCTAACTCTTTAATACGCTTACTCGCCACGGCTGGTGTAAGGCGTAGATCCCGCCCTCCTGATGTAATACTTCCTAATTCAATAATACGTGCAAATACACGAAGACTTTCTATATAAGGCATTTTTTTCCTGGATGTCATGAAGAGAAATTATTGAAGTTAATCTTAATAACATTTTCAACGATATGTTGAAAGTATTTTTTAAATGCAACTCTTTTCAGAGGTATTTATTCGAGGTAAGATAAATTTGATTATCAATTTTTAATCTATGGGGGTCTTAAAATGCTATTTCGGGATGAAATTAATTTTATTCTTAACGGCCGTAGCGTCACACTCAAAGATGTTAAAGCAAACCAAACACTTCTAGATTTTTTACGTTTAGATCAAAGGCTCACAGGAACTAAAGAAGGATGTGCTGAAGGTGATTGCGGTGCATGTACAGTTTTAGTAGGTCGATTGCATAATGGTATTTTAAAGTATGAAGTTGTAAATGCTTGTATCCGATTCTTAGCGTCGTTGGATGGATGCCACATTGTTTCAATTGAATATCTGGCTGGTCCAAATGGTAAACTGCACCCTGTTCAACAAGCGATGGTTGAATATCATGGCAGCCAATGTGGCTTTTGCACGCCAGGTTTTGTTATGTCGCTATATGCATTATGGATGGAAAACCCGTTGCCAACTGAACGTGAAGTTGAAGTAGCAATTCAGGGTAACCTTTGTCGCTGTACGGGCTATGAACCTATCGTTAAAGCTGCTCTTTCTATTAATCAGTTTGGAAATTCTGCATTTGATTGCCTGAATTCTGAACGAAATAGCATTACAACGCGGCTTTCAGTTTTACATGATTGTAAGCGCGTAATGGTCGGCCCGCTTGATAATCAAGCAATTCTGCCAGCAGATGTCGATGATTTAGCAATGGTGCTAAAAGAAAAACCAGAAGCCATAATAATTGCAGGATCTACTGATGTTGGCTTGTGGGTCACAAAATTCCTCCGCCCCATTAGCCCTGCTGTATTCATTGGGCATTTAGACGGTTTGAAAGCAATAACAATAACAGATGATGCTTTAGAAATTGGTGCGTGTGTTACATATTCTGAAATTGAAAGTACTTTATCAAAAGTGTTTCCCCACTTACTTCAATACTGGGACCGAATTGCTGGCTGGCAAGTTCGTAATATGGGTACTATTGGAGGAAATATTGCAGGTGGTTCACCAATCGGTGATACTCCACCTGCTCTAATTGCTCTTAAAGCAGAAGTAATATTACGTAATGGGCCAATTGTACGTACTTTGCCTTTGGAAGAATTTTTTATTGATTATGGATTACAAGACCGTCAAACAAGTGATTTTCTATACTCTATTCGCATACCACGTCCTGAAGCAAATCAATTAGATTCAGCCTATAAAGTTTCCAAACGGCGCGAAGAGGATATTTCATCCATTGCAGTTGGTATCAGCGTTGTCTTAAATGATGGAGTTATTACGGCATGCCGTATTGCATATGGAGGAATGGCTGCGACGCCGAAGCGGGCAAGAAAGGCCGAGGATGCCCTGCTTGGTAAGCTGTGGAACATCAAAGCTTTTGAAGCTGCAGGTGTTGCTCTTGAACATGATTTTTCTCCATTATCTGATTGGCGTGCTTCTAAGGAATATCGCATGAGTGTTTCTCGTAATCTTTTGCGTCGGTTTTTTCTTGAACATAATTTGACAACGACACATCCAGTTCAATTATCACCAGTATAAAAAGGAAATTATTATGACAGATTTAGTAAAAATTTCTGGTGGTGTTTACACTGACCATAAACATGACAGCGCTACTAAGCACGTGACAGGGCAGGCTGAATACTGTGACGATATACTCGAACCTATTGGAACCTTACATGCTTATTTAGGTGTTTCAGATGTGGCTCATGCTAATATTAAAGGCATGGATTTGACAGCGGTCAAAGAAATGCCAGGTGTCGTGGGCGTTTTGACAGCTAAAGATATTCCAGGTGTAAATGACATTAGTCCAACAGGCCAAAATGATGAACCTGTTTTCCCTACAGACAAAGTTCAATTTTATGGACAGCCTTTGTTTGCTGTTATAGCTACAACCCGTGATATAGCGCGTCGTGCAGCAAAACTTGCTGTTATGAGCTATGATAAATTACCTCACGCATTAGATCCAATAGCAGCACAAGATGCAGGCTATCCTTATGTAACGGCACCCTTAAAACTCGAGCGTGGTAATGTTCTTCTTGCAAAGATGTCCACACAAAACCAGATACAGGGACGAATGATTGTTGGTGGCCAAGATCACATGTATTTAGAGGGTCAAATAGCATTTGCAATTCCTGGAGAAGATGATGACTTAATTGTGCATTGTTCGACACAACATCCTAGCGAAGCACAGCATATGGTAGCGCTTGTGATGGGAATTCCTAATAATGCAGTCACTGTGAATGTTCGTCGATTAGGTGGAGGATTTGGCGGTAAAGAAAGTCAGATGAACTTATTTTGTGTAGTAGCATCAATAGCTGCCAAAAAATGGAATAGGGCTGTTAAGCTTCGTCCTGATCGAGATCAGGATATGACGGCGACTGGTAAGCGCCATGATTTCGTAATTGATTACGATGTATCATTTGATGATGATGGGCGTATTCAGGCAGTTGATAATGTGCTTGCTGCTAGATGTGGCTTTTCATCTGATTTATCTGGTCCCGTAACAGATCGGGCACTTTTTCATGCTGATAATGCATACTTTTATCCAAATGTACGCCTTATAAGCCGCCCAATGAAAACAAATACTGTATCCAACACAGCGTTTAGAGGGTTTGGCGGACCCCAAGGTGTCTTGGCTGCTGAGCGCATGATTGAAGAAATTGCATTCGCAACAGGCCAAGATACTTTAGATGTTCGTAAAATAAACTTCTACGGTGAAACTGATCGTAATGTGACACCATACCATCAAACAATAAAAGATAATATTTTGCCCCGCTTGATAGAGGAGTTGGAAAGTACAGCAGATTATAGAAAACGACGTGAAGTTATTATTGATTTTAATAAAAACTCACAAATCCTTAAAAAGGGCATTGCTCTAACGCCTGTCAAGTTTGGGATCTCGTTTACAGCGACTTGGTACAATCAAGCGGGTGCATTAATTCATATTTATAATGATGGATCTATACATCTTAACCATGGTGGTACTGAAATGGGCCAGGGTTTGCATACAAAAGTAGCGCAAATTGTAGCAGATGCTTTTCAGGTTGATTTTGAGCGAATTAAGATTACAAAAACAACTACTGAAAAAGTACCAAATACTTCAGCAACAGCCGCGTCTTCAGGAACTGATCTAAATGGTATGGCTGCGTTAAATGCTGCAGAACAAATTAAAGAGCGGTTAATAGACTTTGCCGCATCGCACTGGGAATTAGATAAAACTCAAATAAAATTCTGTTCTAATATGGTTCATATTGGAGATGAACGTTTAACGTTTAATGCATTTATAAAACTTGCATATATTGACCGCATTCAATTATCTGCAGCAGGTTTCTATAAAACCCCTGACATTCATTGGGATAGAGTTGCTGGCAAAGGCCAACCATTTTATTATTATGCATACGGAGCTGCATGTTCTGAAGTTTCAGTTGATACTCTGACTGGTGAATATCGAGTGGAACGCGCAGATATATTACACGATGTTGGCCGCTCTTTAAATCCAGCTTTAGACATTGGACAAGTTGAGGGAGCATTTATTCAAGGAATGGGTTGGCTTACTACAGAAGAACTTTGGTGGGATGCTGCTGGCCAATTGCGTACACATGCGCCATCTACCTACAAAATCCCATTAGCTTCTGATCGGCCCCGCATTTTTAATGTAAATCTTGCTGATTGGTCAGAAAATCGTGAACTTACAATCAAACGATCCAAGGCAGTTGGCGAGCCACCTTTTATGTTAGGAATATCTGTTCTGGAAGCACTATCTATGGCTGTTGCAAGTGTTAAAGATTATCAAAAATGTCCCCAATTAGATACACCAGCTACTCCTGAACGTATTTTAATGGCTATTGAACGATTGCAAGGAAAGGATGAATAAATGGAGGGAAATGACAAATCTTTTCAACAGTTTTTACAAGATGATGATTGTATTATAAAAATTAAATTGATTGATGTTGTTGGATCGGCGCCGCGAAATGTTGGAACAAAAATGTATGTTTCTAAAAGTAATTTATGGGGATCTGTTGGTGGTGGGCAGTTGGAGTATATATTAATTAAACGTGCATTTAATATGTTAGAAGCAGGCTTAGAATTTGATTCAGTAAATATACCTCTTGGTCCTGAGATTGGGCAATGTTGTGGGGGAAGAGTAAAGGCTTCATTAAAAAAAATGAACCCAGAAACCAAGCAAAATGCATTAATAAATATGCAACATGAAAATACTAAATTACCCCATGTTTATATAATGGGTGCAGGCCATGTTGGTCGCGCTCTTGCGCAACAATTAGAATATATGCCAGTTAAATGCATATTAATTGACACGCGCGTTGATGAAATTGCAAAGAGTAATGCTCAAGTTGAAAAACGATTGAGTGCTTTCCCTGAAATTGATATTAAAAATGCCCCACCTGGTAGCGCTTTCGTGATTTTAACGCATGACCATTCTCTTGATTTTTTATTAACTGCTGCAGCATTAGATCGTGATGATACTTCTTATATTGGAATGATTGGTTCAGCCACGAAGCGAACTAAATTTGTGCGTTGGTGTGATGCTCATCATAATATACAAAACGTCCAAAATTTAGTCTGCCCTATTGGAGCTAATGGCAGTAGTGACAAACGTCCAAGTGTTATTGCAGCGTTTATAACGGCAGAAATTATTTCTGAATTAACCCACAAAAATGAATCAGAAAAAAATGAAAAGAGCTTTAATTTGCGACTAATAGTCAATTAAATTATTAACACAAAAAAATTTATGATATGTTAAAGTTTAACTAGTTCAGCTTTAATAAAAATTATTACATATTTAGTTTTGTAAACATGTGGTAATATTTACCACATGAAGTGTATAAATATTAAAGGCCAGTAGAGTTGCGAGCTATACTATCTATATTTGAACGGGTCACGTTTATATCCGCAAGTTCACGGTTTGATAATGAGCTTAATTCAGCAAAAACCTGACGATAAGTTCTACGTCGCTTTGATGCTGCAGCTAACTTTTTGCGAAGCACTGAAAACCCACCAGTAAATGATAATATTTGATTCAGGTATAATGTATTAGTTGCAAGTGCCATGTCAAAAATTCTTTCTACTTTGTAATATTAATTTTCCTTATAATTTTATAGTTATGGGCTTTAGTGATCATGGACAATGTACACATTTGCAATTCCGCTATGCATAAATTGCAAAGGCTAAATATTTTAGAACAAAAAATTAGTATCATTTATAAAAAAATACCTAATATAATTTAAAATTAGCATAAGCTGTTTGATTAAGGAAAAACTTTAGGCGAATAAATAACTTCAGCTAAATACAACCCTTGTGGTGGAGAAACTGGCCCACAAGCTGACCTATCAACTGCTAAGAGCGCTTCTTTTACTCTGGTATGGTCCCAAGCTTTTGCTCCAACACGCTCTAAAGTTCCCACAAAACTTCGAACTTGATTGTGTAAAAAACTTCGAGCCCTAATAGTAAATTCAAATTCTTTGCCGTGCTCTATATCAAATTCTTTAATACGAATTTCATCTAATGTTTTTATAGGGCTTTTTGCTTGGCATATAGACGAACGAAAGGTGGTAAAATCATGTTTTCCAATTAAATGCTCCGCACCTTTGCGCATTAAATTTATATCTAAATCACGTTGAATTTGCCAAACCCAACCAGAGTCAACAATGACTGGGGAGCGTCTGGATACTAATCGAAATTTGTAACGACGTTCAATCGCTGAGAAACGTGCATGAAAATCTTCATTTACAACTTGGCATTGAGTTATGGAAATCAAAGCAGGACGAAGATGAAAGTTTAAAGCTTCAAGTAAGCGCTCAGTATCCCATGATTTAATTAAGTCTACATGAGCTACTTGACCTGTTGCATGTACACCAGCATCAGTGCGCCCTGCGCCTTGAATGCTAGGTTTTTCGGGAGCTATTTTATATAGTGCTTCCTCAATTGTTTGCTGAACAGATGGCACATCAGGTTGGCGTTGCCATCCATGGTAGGGTTTTCCATCATACTCAATTTTAAAGGCATATCTTGGCATGGTTTGTGGTTACCGCTAAATTTATCATTTGCCAAGTTATATTCAATAAGGTCTAAAAACCTGATTAACGAGTTTATTTGAGTGCTTATTTGCAGACTATATAAACTAAATAATATGAAATCATGTAATGCTAGACGTTTTCTATTATGCACAGTATAACTATCTTTATGGAGCGTATATTCGCAATTATTACTCGAATTACAAGCCCGGCGATCTAATCATAAGAGCCGCCGGGAAAAGTCGTATGAGCATTCGCGCCGAACCCATCCCCAAATGAATTACTCCATGACTGGAAAATGATATGTCCGCTGACACTCCTGAATACAAAAATACTATAAACTTACCAACAACTGACTTTCCAATGCGAGCGGGCCTTCCAAATCGTGAACCTGTTTGGTTGGAGCGATGGGCTGAAATTGGTATATATGATCGCCTTCGAGAAAAAACAGGACGTGAGCCTTTTGTTTTGCATGATGGCCCACCTTACGCTAACGGGCATTTACATATTGGTCATGCACTAAATAAGATTTTAAAAGATATGGTTGTACGCTCTCAACAAATGATGGGAAAAGACGCACGCTATATCCCAGGTTGGGATTGCCATGGTTTGCCAATAGAATGGAAAATTGAGGAACAATACCGAAAAAAAGGTAAGAATAAAGATGATGTTCCCGTTGTAGAATTACGCCAAGAATGCCGTAAGTTTGCCGAAGGATGGGTTGATATTCAGCGCGATGAGTTCAAACGTTTAGGGATCACAGGAAAATGGGATGACCCATATTTAACTATGAACTATCATGCTGAAGCTGTAATTGCAGACGAATTCATGAAATTTGCAATGAACGGAGCGCTATATCAGGGTTCAAAGCCTGTAATGTGGTCACCTGTTGAAAAAACTGCTTTGGCTGAAGCCGAAATTGAATACCATAGCCATAAATCTCATACTATTTGGATACCCTTTAAATTTAAATCTGCACCAGATGTTATAAAAAATGCGCGTGTAGTAATCTGGACAACAACTCCCTGGACAATTCCCTCTAATAAGGCAGTCGCCTTTAACCCTAAAATTTCTTATGGACTATATGAAGTAAAAGAGACTGAAGCTGAAAGTTGGACAACACCTGGCGAACAATACATTTTTGCTGATGTCTTAGCAGAAGATAGTTTAATTAAATCGCGTGTGATTAAATTTGCACGAATATGCGATGTAACTACCTCCGATTTGAGCAATGCTATATGTTCGCACCCTTTATCAGAAATGGACGAATATTGGTCTTATGATGTTCCTATGATTGATGGCGATCATGTTACTGATGAAGCTGGAACTGGGTTTGTTCATACTGCACCTAGTCATGGTGCCGATGATTATGAATGTTTTGTAAAGCGCAATTGGTTAGATCGAATGACACATAACGTTGGTGAAGCATCAGAATTTTTACCCCATGTCCCATTTTTTGCAGGGCTGGAAGTATTTGACCGTAAGGGTAAAGAAGGAAAAGCTAACAATGCAGTTATCGCTAAGTTAGTTGAAGCTGGTAGTATAATTGCACGTGGGCGTGTTGAGCATAGTTATCCTCATTCGTGGAGATCAAAAGCACCCATTATTTTTAGAAACACACCACAATGGTTTACTGCAATAGATAAGGAAATTGGTGGGAATAATACGCATGGAAAAACTATTCGAGAACGTGCGCTAACCGAAATTGATAATGTAAAGTGGACACCCCAAACTGGTCGAAACCGTTTGCATTCTATGATTGAGGCGCGTCCAGATTGGGTGATGTCGCGCCAGCGGGCATGGGGTGTACCATTAACCTGCTTTACAAAAAAAGGTGCCCTTCCAACAGATCCTGATTTTATTTTATGTGACGCTGAAGTTAACGCACGTATAGTAGCTGCTTTTGAAGTAGAAAGTGCAGATTGCTGGTTTCTAGATGGTGCTAAAGAACGTTTCTTAGGGGTGGATTACAATCCTGATGAATGGGATCAAGTTTATGATGTTTTGGATGTGTGGTTTGATAGTGGATCAACTCATGCTTTTGTGATGCGCGATCGTGCTGATGGTGCGGATGATGGCATCGCGGATCTTTACCTAGAGGGTACTGACCAGCATCGTGGTTGGTTCCACTCTTCCTTATTGCAATCCTGTGGAACCAACGGACGGGCGCCTTACAGGGGTGTATTAACGCATGGCTTCACATTAGATGAAAAAGGCATGAAAATGTCTAAATCTGTGGGTAATACCATTGCTCCTGAACAGGTGATCAAACAATATGGAGCTGATATTTTACGCCTTTGGGTTGCTCAGGCTGATTATACTGCTGACCTTCGTATTGGTCCTGAAATACTAAAAGGTGTTGCTGACAGTTATCGCAGGCTGCGTAACACTATGAGATTTATTTTAGGAAACCTAAACGATTTTACAGATGCAGAAAAAGTTGCGCCTGCTGATATGCCAGAATTAGAACAATGGGTTTTGCATCGATTAGCAGAGCTCGATATAACTGTACGTGATGGCTACGCTAATTATGACTTCCAAGGAGTATTTAGCCAGATATTCCAATTTGCAACAATTGACTTATCTAGTTTCTATTTTGATGTCCGTAAGGATGCACTTTACTGTGATGATATAAATGGAAATCGCCGTAAGTCCGCACGTACAGTCTTGGAAATAATATTTCAGCGCCTTACTACATGGTTAGCTCCAATGTTATGCTTTACCATGGAAGATGTTTGGCTTCAGCGCCATTTTGATGCTGATGCATCAGTGCATTTAGTGGATATTCCTGAAACACCAGCCACATGGTTAAATCCTGAATTAGCAACTAAATGGGAAGTGATCCGCAGCGTACGACGCGTTGTTACTGGAGCAATAGAGGTTGAGCGAACAGCTAAAAATATTGGCTCTTCACTAGAGGCGGCTCCTAGTGTTCATTTTAATCTGTCAGATGATGTCAAGAAACTAGCTGAGACCGTTGATTTTGCAGATATCTGCATCACATCAGATATAAATTTAATTAGTGGTGCACCTGCATCACAAGGATTTAAATTAGATGACGTTCCAGGTATCGAAGTATTGTTTATGAAAGCGGATGGAGATAAATGCCTCCGCTGTTGGAAATCAACAACAGAGGTTGGAATGCAAAAGCATGAGGGCTGCTGTAAGCGCTGTAGTGATGCATTAGGTTGAAAGTTAACAATACCTTAATGTTGATTTTAGAATTGAAATTGGGGTGTTGATATGACTGTCGGAGTTTTAACAGCGGTTCTGTTAGCTGCAATATTGCATGCATCTTGGAATGCAATTATTAAGTTTGGTGATGATAAATTTCAAGGCATGGTTTTATTATCAGTCGCGCACGGTGCAATTGGTTTAGCTTTGATAATAGTATTTCCTTTGCCAGAAATTGCAGCATGGCCATGGCTGGTAGCATCTGTTTTTTTCCATTTGTGGTATAAGTTATTTCTTACAAGTGCATATGAACGCGGTGATCTTAGTCGAGTATATCCTATTGCCAGAGGTACAGCCCCAGTGCTGGTTCTGATCATTAGTACTTTGTTTCTTATAGACGCCATCAGTTCTATGGAAATATTAGGTGTAATTGCAATAGGTATAGGTATTCTAATTTTAGCACGTGGTGTATTTACCCATGGTGAAACAGTAACATTATTACCTTATGCATTAGCTTCGGCACTTGGCACAGCTGGCTATTCTATAGCAGATGGGCTTGGAGCTCGTGCGGCTGGTAATGCTTCATCCTATATTGGATGGTTATTCTTTCTTGATGCTATTATGTTTATATTATGGGGTATGATCCGACGTGGCCCTAGCGTATTTCCTCGCGAAATATCAGTTTGGGGACTAGGGATGTTTGCTGGTACTGCTTCGGTGTTGGCTTACTGGATTGCTGTTTGGGCAATGACCATAGCGCCAATCGCATTAGTTTCAGCTCTACGCGAAACTTCAGTTATGTTTGCTGTCTTAATCGGCGTTCTATTTTTCAAAGAAAAAGCAGACAAAGGAAAGATTATAGCTTCTGTTATTATTGTTATAGGTATTTTAATTACGCGCTTTTAGATGGAAAAGTCTGTTGCAAAATACCAGCCCCTAGCAAATAAATCGAAGTTACAGCAAGTGAGCTGGTGACAATAGGTCCTGCCTGAAAGTTAGTCCAAGCACAAATACCAGCTAGTACTGTCCAAATTAATGCAACAGGTAAGCTTATCAAACGCCATCGTTTTGTGCGCACAGGGTGAATGAATTTAAGCGGTGTAAACATGGATGCAGCCAAAATTATTACGAAAGCTAAAATAATATAAAAATTTGGATGGGTTGCAAAAATTACAACTGCAAACATATTCCAACATCCAGGGAAGCCAGAAAAAGAATTATCTTTTGTTTTCATTCGAGTATCAGCAAAATATAATGCAGATGTAAAAGTTATTACTATTATTGTAACCCAACCGGTCCAACCATTTAGCAGTCCAGACTTGAACAGTGCATAAGCTGGGATAAATACATATGTAAGATAGTCAATGATTAAGTCTAACAGAACCCCATCGTATTCGTCTGCATTTTTTTTCACGTTATAATGTCGTGCTAATGGGCCATCTATGCCATCAACAAAAAATGCTATTACTAACCATAAGAACATCATGTCCCATCTGGCATCAACGGCTGCAAGCATCGCAAGCATTGCAAAAACCGCACCAGTTGCGGTGAGGTAATGAACGGCAAGAGCTTTTATATGTAGTGTCATAGTATTTTAATATATAAATTAAAAAAAAACTCAACCATTCGATTCAATTATGCTTTGGGGTGAGCTTTCTTATAAACTTCCATTAATCGCGCCTGATCTACCGCCGTATAGGCTTGAGTAGAGGACAGTGACGCGTGGCCAAGTAATTCTTGTATTGCACGTAGGTCACCGCCTGCCTCTAGGAGGTGGGTTGCAAATGAATGGCGCATAGAATGTGGAGATGTTGTTGAAGGTAAACCCAACTGCATCCGAGCCTGTTCCATAACTTTTTGTATTATGCGTTGATTTAAAGGTCCACCCCTAGCACCCCGAAATAAAAAATCATTTGGTGTAAATGGATAAGGACAGCTATGTAGATAATTACTGATAGCTGACCGAGCTATTGGTAAAATAGGAATAATTCTCTCTTTACCGCCTTTGCCTGTAATTTTTAAAACTTCGGATAATGGAGTATCTTTAAATCTTAGCGATAGGGCCTCTGATATGCGTAAGCCACAACCATAAAGTAATGTCACAACTGCAACATTACGATCATTTATCCACGTATCTGTGGACTGTAGATCAATCTGGTCTATTAAATTAACAGCTGCTGATTTACTTACGGGACGTGGAAGGGGCGTTTCAAACTTTGGACTGCGCGTTGCTAGTACTGCAGTCGTAGGAATATTCTGTGTTTCACCAAGCCAACGATAAAAAGTTTTTACTGCTGATAATGCACGTGCTAAGGATCGTGGTGATAAGCCCGAACGGCGCGAGTGGGCCATCCATGAGCGCATATCTTTAATATTAACTTTGGCTAACATTGTTTTAGAGGATCTTGCACTTAAGTGCTCTGACATAAAATGTAGATAGTTAGTTACATCATGGCGATATGCATCAACTGTTTTTTCAGCCATGCCTCCAATAGCAGATAACCTTGCCAGCCAACGTTCTAGTAGATCAAAGCCGCCTGACAGGTTAGCCATTAAATAACCACCGCTGCATAATTTTTTCAAAAACTGACCCATAAAAGATGAGTAAGTCGGCACCCATGTTGGGCAAAAACTGATCAGGATTTGTAGATCCTAACAGAAGTAGTCCTGGACTGTTACCATTGCCTAAATCAAGTTTCATTATCGCCTCTGAACGTAATTTAGGTGCTATATTACCATAAATATTTGCTGAACCTTTACGAATTTGACGTAGTGTAACTGGGCGTGGTTCGCTGTCTTTGCCTAATGTGATATAGTGATTAATCTCGCCTTCTTGAAGAAAAACTACACTTGGGCCAAATTCGCGTTGTAACGCTGGCATATCGTCTGGTGAAATCGATGGAGCCTCTAGGCATAAGCGAGCCACGTCTATATTTAATGTGGCTGCCCATTTGGAACGTAAAAAATCAAGAAAATCTGGAAATACCTTAGGTTCTAATGCCTCTAAGATTGCTGAGTGTACTTTAAAGGTTGTAGCAATATTTTTATATGCAGCAGAAATAATAGTACTATTTTTTCCTTCTATTTCCTCTAGGCGACCTTCTAATCGTTTTAAAACTACAGTTTTTAAATCAATGATATTTGCAGGTATGTCAGTATCACCTGCTGCAATTAATGCGCGCATTACCTCCCTATCGTCTAACAGTGCTTTGGGATCTTGTAATATTTTTTTTCGGATATCGCTGATTTGATCTTTTTCAGGCATATTTTGTCCCTATAAAATTTATTGATTCAATTTAGTTTAAGTTATTATTAAACGTTTAAGGCTTAGTTTGATCAGAAAACACTACTATTAATGAAAGCTTTTAGAGAATGCAGGCTAATTGTAAAATTTATAAATTTTATTAACAACGGGTATAAACAAAAATTACATTGTGTTTCCTATAGGTTCATGTTGCATAGTCTTCCTATTATATATTAACTAATTTGAGTCTTTGAGGAAACAAGAAATTGAGTGATCAGCAAAAACAGGGTGCAATTAAAAGTTTTGTACATGATGAACTGGTCTCAGTGTTAACAACTCAACCCATCAATCGCTTCCTTGATTATAAAGTTCCTTTTGGTGGATTGATACAAGGTTCATTTGTCGAAGTTCCCCTGGGTCCACGTAAAGTAATTGGTGTGGTATGGGGCCCAGGGCAAGGTGGATATGATCCTAAAAAAATACGCAGTATTTCAAATATTTTAGAGATTGCTCCCATGCATTCTGAAATGCAAGAATTTCTGACCCGAGTTGGGCGTTATACATTAACTCCATTAAACGCGATGCTTCGGTTAGCAACGCGTGCGCCAGGCCTAGGTGATCCGCCAAGTATGCGTAAAGTCTATGCCTTGGGAGGTGCTATAATTGATCGTTCAACTCCAGCGCGTGAAAAAGTATTAGCTACTTTAAGAAATACTACTGATATGCGTTTTACAGCAAATGAGTTAAAAGAAGAGGCTGGTGTTAGCCTGTCTGTCATCAAGGGATTGTTAGCACAAAATGCAATTATAGAATTGGAAACACCAAAGGATACTCCGTATCCACATTTAGATCCATTTTATCCTTCTAAAGAATTAACATCTGCACAAATGACTGCCAGTAAAGAGTTACGCTCTTTTGTTGCAATGCAGTCTTACAATACTACTCTTTTACGAGGTGTAACTGGGTCTGGTAAAACAGAAGTCTATCTGGAAGCTGTTGCAGAGTGTTTGTCACAGGGAAGGCAGGCTTTAGTTTTAATCCCAGAAATAGCTCTTACGGTAGAATTTATAGATCGAGTTGAAAAGCGGTTTGGAAAGCAACCTGCGCAATGGCATTCGGGAGTTACTATGACTGAAAAGCGTCGTTGTTGGCGTATGGTAGGCGCTGGGCAGGCGCAGATTGTTGTCGGTGCACGATCATCGTTATTTCTCCCATTTGATAATCTAGGCTTGATCGTCGTCGATGAAGAACACGACACATCTTACAAACAAGAAGATGGCGTCTTATATTCTGCGAGAGACATGGCAGTTATGAGGGCCTCCATAAGTGATGGATCTGTAATTTTAGCTTCTGCAACGCCATCACTTGAGACATGGGCTAATGCTCAGACAGGGAAGTATAATCGTGTTGACCTTACTGAACGTTTTGGTGCTGCATTAATGCCTGACATGGCAACTATTGATATGCGAGAGCAATTAATGGGAACAAATTCATGGATTTCTCCAGACCTTGGACGTGAAATCGATGTGAGGCTTAAACGCAGTGAACAGTCCTTATTATTTTTAAATAGACGAGGGTATGCTCCAATTACAGTTTGTCGTAAATGTGGGGACCAAATTGGCTGTGACCATTGCGATGCTAGAATGGTTGAGCATCGCTTCCAAGGTCATTTAATGTGCCACCAATGTGGTGAAACTAAGAAGATGCCAAAAGAATGTCCTTCTTGCAGTGAAGTGGGATCTTTGTCTGCTGTTGGCCCCGGTGTAGAACGTTTAGCCGAAGAAGCTGAGAAGCGCTTTCCAGAAGCAAAAATTTCAGTATTATCGTCTGATATGCTTATGTCAGCTAAGGCGTTAAAGCAGAGAATTTCAGCGATTGCAGCTGGAGAAGCAGATATTATTATTGGAACTCAATTGGTGGCCAAAGGCCATAACTTTCCATTGCTTACACTGGTTGGTGTGATTGATTCTGACTTAGCATTAATGGGAGGTGATCTACGTGCTGCTGAGCGTACATTTCAACTAATGCGTCAAGTTGCTGGCCGCTCTGGCCGCTCTGATAAAAAAGGAATTGCATATCTGCAAACGCATCAGCCAGATCATCCAGTTATTAAAGCCATTCTCAATGGTGATGAAGAAAAGTTTTGGCAAGCTGAAGCCAATCAGCGGCTTGCGGCTGGCATGCCACCGTTTGGGCGATTAGCTGGTATAGTTTTAAAAGGACCAGATATTACTCAAGTGTTTAATTTAGCAAATCATATGGTGCGAAACGCACCTATGTTGCATACTATTGGTGCCGAAATATATGGCCCGGCACCGGCACCAATTGCCCGAGTGCGAGACAATCACCGGGTGCGAATATTGGTTAAGGCACCCAAAGAGGTCATAATACAAGATGCACTAGCGCAGTGGCGAGATTCTGTTCAAGTTCCACGAGATATGCATATTAGTATCGATATTGACCCACAGACATTTTATTAACTTAGCAAGGCTGGAAATTGCCGCCATGCGAAGGTAAGAGTAACTTAGAAATCAACAGAGATGCTACGATGAAGAAAACTATTACTCCAAAGCCAGGGATTATGGACATTGAGCTATACGTCGGTGGTAAAGCTTATGCCAAAGGTGCCATTAATGTAGTCAAATTGAGTTCTAATGAAAACCCTTTGGGACCAAGTCCTGCTGCGCGAGAAGCTTATCGTGATCAATCGGATTCTTTGGCTGTATACCCATCATCTGATCATTCAGACCTTCGTAAAGCCATTGCCGATACATATGGTTTGAAAGCCGATCAAATTTTATGTGGTAATGGATCAGATGAAATTATTGCATTTTTATGTCAAGCCTTTGCAGGTGAATGCGACGAAGTATTATTTACAGAACATGGGTTCGGCATGTACCGAATATGTGCACTTGGTGCTGGAGCTACTCCAGTTGAGGTACCTGAAGATGAACGTGTTACCAATGTTGATGCTTTAATCTCACGATGTACTGACAATACTAAACTAATTTTTGTTGCAAATCCCAATAACCCTACTGGAACCTTTGTTTCATTGTCAGAGATAGAACGATTAGCTGATGGAATACCCCAAAGCACTATCTTAGTTTTGGATGGAGCATATGCAGAATATGTTGAAGGCTACGATGGTGGGGCTTCTCTAGTTGAAAGCAGAAAGAACGTAGTAATGACTAGAACTTTTTCTAAAGTTTATGGTCTTGGTGGGTTGCGTATTGGTTGGGGCTATGCGTCGGTTGAAGTGATTGACATATTAACACGAATACGTGGCCCGTTTAATATTAATCGAGCTGCTTTAGCTGCAGCGTCTGCTGCAGTTTTAGATGAAGGATATGTAAGTTACTGTTTGGCTGATAATGCCAAATGGGCTGACTTTTTAATAAATGAATTACGTAAGTTAGGATTTAAATGTGATGATACTTATGCCAATTTTGTATTGGCTCGCTTTGCTAATGAAGAGGAAGCAGACACAGTTAATGATTTGCTTGCAGAAAATGGTTTAATTGTTAGGCAGGTAAAAGGGTATAATTTACATAATTGTTTACGTATTACGGTTGGTAAAGGCGGTGACTGTACTCGAGTTATTTCAGTATTAAAAAGATTTAAAGAGGATCAAGCGTGACTATTATCTATAATAAAGTAGCCTTAATTGGATTGGGTTTGATTGCGTCCTCCATGGGTCATGGCATGAAACGTGAAGGAATTGCAGGTAAAGTAATTGGATATTCTAAGACTAAAGAAACCCGTGACGCATCATTAGCGTTAGGTTTTGTTGATGCAGTTGTTGATAATATTGTATCTGCTATTGAGGATGCAGATTTGATTGTTTTATGTGTACCGGTTGGTGCAATGTCTGAAGTTGCAAAAGAAATAGGTCCTAGGTTAAAGCTAGGTGCAACAATTACTGACGTAGGTTCAGTCAAACAATCTGTAATTGACATGATTTCGCCACATATTCCAGATGGTGTATATTTTGTTCCAGGGCATCCATTAGCGGGAACTGAACACTCAGGGCCAGCATCTGGCTTCGCTGACTTGTTTAAAAATAGATGGTGTATTTTAACGCCTGCAGTTGATGTAGAAAAATCGGCTTGTGAAAAACTTCAAAAATATTGGGAAACTTTAGGCGCTAATGTTGAATTCATGGATGCAGAGCATCATGATTTAGTTTTAGCTGTTACTAGTCACGCTCCACATTTAATAGCTTATACTATGGTGGGGGTCGCTGACGATTTGGGCCGCGTTACTGACAAAGAAGTAATTAACTTTTCAGCGGCGGGTTTTCGCGATTTTACCCGAATAGCTGCAAGTGATCCAACCATGTGGCGAGATGTATTTTTAAATAATAAAGAGGCTACACTAGAGATTCTGGGGCGATTTACAGAAGAGCTCTTTGACTTACAACGTGCAATTCGGAGAGGAGATGGTGATCAATTGTTTGATTATTTCAGTCGAACACGAGCTATTCGGCGTGGAATCATTGATGCAGGTCAAGATACTGATGTTGCAAACTTTGGTCGCGGTGATGGTAGTGATGAACAATAAATGTTGTTCCGATAATTCACTTTCTTTAACTAATTCAAATTTAATCTAATTTTTAATATAAAAAAATTGAACTTAAGGTAATTTTATTCGGGGTGCATCTCCAATAGGGATGAAGCCAAGAAATATCTTTTGATTAGAAAATTGTAATGGAACATCTAATTCTTGTTTGTTTCCTGATAGTGCTGAAAATATTTTAAATGCAGAGCGGACTGTGCTCTTTATACTTTGATCTAAAGACTTATTTTCTATTAATAAATCCAAAGCTTGTTTCCAATTTTTTATTCTAATTGTCAGCTTTCCAGTCGGATATCCGTCCATATCTAGACGCACTCCACCTGCTGCACGAACATTTAATGATCCCCACTCAAAATATGCATCATTAATCTTTAAATTTTGTAGGATTGTAGTACCTTTTTTAAAAGATTTTTGATTAAGATCTTTGGAAAACTGTAAATTTGTATCTAGATGTATTGATTTAAAGTATTTAGGCATAATTTCTTCACTGTCAATTTTATCCATAAAACTTTGAGGCAGATAAAAACCTTTAGTATCTAAACCAAAATCATAAATATTTTCACCTTTACTCGATTTGTGAAGAGCTAAAACTAAATTTTTGAATGTAATATCCCATTTTTCGTTACTACTCAGTGTTAAAATTTCTGCTGATATTGCTGCACGTTTCAATAAATTTGCGCTATTAGGCTTAAAGACAACCGAGCTTCGCAACTCGTCGCTATCAATTAAAAGTTTTTGACTAGGAGTATCAATTTTTTGATATTTAGGCCATAAAACTATAAAATGATTTGGTTGATATGATAATTGAAGAATTTCCAAACGATCTGTAGACCATGCCCAACCTGTTTTAGGGTCTTTTAATTTAATATCTTTAATTATTGCATCGTATCGATTTGGGAAGCCACGTAATGATAAAGTGTTTTCAACAATCCAGCCAGATTCATTGCGTTCCATAAACCAAGTTTTTAATGCTGTTTCTCGAATGGTTTTCCCTGTGAACCAAAATGCGCTCCAGCCAAATGCGGCAGTTAAGATGATTAGTACAAGTAGACGCATATATTTTTACCTTTTCATTTAGATGTAAGCACTTCTATATTTAATGCCAATACTAAAGGCCAAAATCATGTGCGCAAAAAATATATGGATATTTGGATATGGGTCATTGATTTGGCAGCCAGGATTTCAATTCTGTCATTCTGAAATTGCACGCTTAAAAGATTATAAACGTTCTTTTTGTATGTGGTCCATACATTACCGTGGTACACCTAAACATATGGGTTTGGTATTAGCATTAGATAATGAACCAAGATCTTATTGTGATGGTTTGGCCTTCAAGGTTGATGAGGACAATGCTGATAATGTTTTAGCTTATTTACGTAAAAGAGAACTGATTTCTGATGCCTACTTAGAAGTTAAAATTGATATAGAATTAAACTCAGGTCGTTTGGTAAGTGCTTATACTTATGTGATTAACCGTAATCATGAGCAATATGCAAAAGATCTAAGTATAAAAGTACAAGCGGATATCATTAGTTCGGCAGTTGGAATTAATGGGCCGAATTCAGATTATTTGTTTAATGTTACAAAGTGCTTGCGTGATCTTAAGATTGAAGATCCAGAATTAGAAGAACTATCTAATAAAACGTTCTCTCGAATTTGATTGCAATTTAGAGGTTTTTAAAATTTAATTATTGACCTTATTATTTATAGATTTTTTAAAAAAACGATATAAATAAATTTTTAGCACCTAAATCTATGAATTTTCACATAAATATGACTAATTATGTAAGTTAACAATTGGAATAAAAGCCTCAACGCGTTAGTAATTAATCATAAAGACCCAGAAGAGGCTCACAAGTGACACAGCAAGATATAGGTTTTCAAAATCAGTTTACTCAACCAGTAAATCAGATCATTACAATGCTTCTAGTTGTTATTGCTGTTTTTGTAGGGGGCTATTTTGCCTACCCTGCTGTCTCACCAATATTTGAAGCTTCACCATATTTAAATGGTTTCATATTTGTAGTATTTTTAGGTGGCCTAGTTTCTTGCTTTGGGCAAGTAGTTTCACTGGTAAAGTCTGTTAGTTGGATTGAAGGTTTTGTTATTGATCGGGTTGGGCATGACTTAATAAAACCGCCAGGTTTGATGGCGAGCTTAGCTGCGATGCTATCGGATGCTGGAGCCCGCCATGCACTAACGTCTACGTCCACACGCTCAATTTTGGATAGTTCTGCAATGCGCCTAGATGAAGGGCGTGAAATTACCCGTTATATCATCAATCTTTTGATTTTTCTTGGTTTATTAGGTACGTTTTATGGGCTTGCCACAACTGTTCCCGCTGTAGTTGATACTATTCGTTCGCTTGCTCCTCAAGAGGGGTCAACGGGCATGGATGTTTTTGCTAATTTAATGGCAGGTCTTGAGGCTCAATTAGGTGGAATGGGAACAGCATTTGGATCTTCCTTGTTAGGTCTGGCTGGTTCTCTAGTGGTTGGGATATTGGATTTGTTTGCTGGGCGTGGCCAGAACCGCTTTTACCGAGAATTAGAAGAATGGCTATCGTCTATTACCAAGATAACTATTGGAGGTGATGGTGATGGAGATTTAGCTGGAGCAGGCTTGTTTCAACATGCCAATTCAAATATGGAAAATATGACAAGTTTGTTTGCACAGACCGCTGGGCGTATGGATCAATTAGCGGTTTCTATAGAACATATGGTTCAACACACAGCATCTTTACATGACGTTAACAATGCAGCGTTTCAATCCATAGCTCAGGGCCAGCAAAATTTAGTTGAAGCGGTTATGCGTATGCAACAAGAAGGTGAAGGTATTTTGGATGCGGAAACACGAATGCGTTTGCGTAACATGGATACTCAATTATTAAGAATTCTGGAAGAAATGGCAGATGGGCGTCAAGAGTCAGGTCGAGAATTGCGAAATGACTTAAGTGCACTTACTGCTGCAATTAATAACCTGGCGAAGACTTAGTTTATGGCATTAAAACGATCAGGCTCAAGATTTGAAGCTAGCATTTGGCCTGGATTTGTTGATGCAATGACTGCATTATTACTTATTTTATTTTTTGTTTTATCGATTTTTATGATTGTCCAATTTGCTTTACGCGAAACTATTACTGGCCAAGGGCGTGAATTAGATAGCCTATCTGCACAATTAATAGATTTAGCAGACGCATTAGGATTAGAGCAATCTCGTGTTGATAACTTAGAAAATAATTTAGGTAAAACGCAACAATCTTTGGATAATGCTAAAAGTGAAATTCTACTACAGTTATCAACGATTGCTACGCTAACAGACCAATCTAATAAACAGATAAAAAAAATAGGTAATTTTGAAGCTCAGATTGCGGGTTTATTATTAGATAAGTCTCAGCTTGAGGGTAAAAATGTAGAAATGTTAAGTCAAAAAAAAGCTGTTGAGTTAGCCCTTGCTAGCGTTCGTAATGAAATCAATGAAAAAGAGGAAAATGCACGCCTAGCAGCAGCAAAACGTGAAGCGTTAGAAGCACTAATATTAGATTTACAAAACAAAGGTAAATTACAAGCTGCTCAAATAGATTTGACTAGTCAGGCGTTGTCCCAAGCTGAAAAGTCACGATTAGCCGAAATAGCTGCTGCTCAAATTTTACGAGATCGGCTAGAAAATGCTGATACTGAATTATCAGCTATGACATTGTCACTAGAATCCCAACGTAAAAAAGCAGAAGAAACTTTGACTTTATTAGCCGCCGCTAATGCAGCACGTAAATCAGTAGAAATTGATTATAATAAAAGTTTGAGTGAGGTAGAGCTTCAAGCAGTTTTAGTTTCTCAGGCAAATGAATTGTTAAATAAAGAGAAAATGCTTTCTGCTGATAGCCAACGAAAGCTTGCATTATTGAATGTACAAACAGAACAATTACGTAACCAGCTTAATCAATTGCAGAGCTTATTAGATAGATCAAATGATGCAGATGCTAAAAGTAAAATCCAATTAAAAATGCTTGGTACTAATTTAAACGCTGCACTGGCTAGGGTAGCTGCTGAACAAAGAAAAGTTGCAATAGAACAAACAAAAGTTGCGACAGAGCAAAAAAAGCTTGCAGCAGAACAAAAAAAAATAGCTGATTTAGAAATTAAAGAACGGGAACGTTTAGTGGCTGAGGCAATAGATTTAAAAAAGTTTCGCTCTGAATTTTTTGGAAGATTGCGTGAATTGATGGAGGGTCAAGATGGAGTTCGCATCGTTGGTGACCGCTTTGTATTTTCCTCTGAAGTACTGTTTCAAATAGGCTCAGCAGATTTAGGGCTACGTGGTAAAGAAGAAATTCGTAAAGTCGCAGGTACTATTAGTCAGATAGCAGATGAAATTCCATCTGGTATAGATTGGATCCTACGTGTCGATGGTCATACAGACAGTGTTCCAATCAAGAATGGCATTAATTTTTCAGATAACTGGGAGCTTAGCCAAGCTCGTGCGTTATCAGTTGTCCGATATTTAATTAATGACCTCAATATTCCAGCAAATCGTTTAGCCGCAAATGGCTTTGGAGAGTTTCAACCAATCGACGATAGAAAAACTCCAGAAGCATACAAAACTAACCGCCGAATTGAACTAAAATTTACTGAACGTTAAAAAACAATAATTTATAGTGAATATTTTAATTTAATTTACTTGGCGGTTAAAAGTGGTGGTTTCTTTTTAGTAATTTGACGTGCTTCTGGAAATATAATTTCCAAATCAAGTTTGTCATTTTTCAAGTGTACTTTAACTAACCCACCTTTTGATAGCTTACCAAATAGCAGCTCTTCAGCGAGGGGTTTCTTTAAATGCTCCTGGATAACTCGTGCTAATGGTCGTGCACCCATTTTGTCATCATATCCTTTTTCAGCCAACCAAGCTGCTGCGTCAGAAGATAATTCAAAAGTTACATTACGATCCATGAGTTGTGCTTCTAATTGAAGAACAAATTTATCAACAACTTTAATTATTACTTCTTTTGAAAGGGGAGCAAAGCTAATTGTTGCATCTAAACGATTGCGGAATTCAGGTGAAAATATTTTCTCTATTGCAGCGGTGTCTTCTCCTTCACGGCGGTCACGCCCAAAACCAATTGCTTCTTTAGCTTGTTCAGATGCGCCTGCATTTGATGTCATAATCAAAATTACATTTCTGAAATCTGATGTTCGGCCATTGTGGTCAGTTAATTTTCCATGATCCATGACTTGCAACAGAATATTGAATACATCAGGATGCGCTTTCTCAATCTCGTCTAGCAATAAAACACAATGTGGATTTTGATCAATGCCATCAGTCAATAAGCCACCTTGGTCAAAGCCCACATATCCAGGAGGGGCACCAATTAAACGGCTTATTGCATGTTTTTCCATATACTCAGACATATCAAAACGGATTAATTCAACGCCTAGAGTATCCGCTAATTGCTTCGCAACTTCAGTTTTACCAACACCAGTTGGCCCAGCAAACAAATAGTTCCCAATAGGTTTTTCAGGCTCACGTAACCCGGCTCGCGCTAACTTAATGGCAGATGCTAGTGCATTGATTGCTGGATCTTGACCAAATACAACTCGTTTTAACGATGTCTCTAGTTCCTGAAGTAACTCAGCATCACCGCGTGATATATTTTTTGCGGGAATACGCGCTAATTTTGCAATCACGTCTTCTATTTCTTTAACTCCTAAAGATTTACGCCGTTTAGAGGCAACAACTAAGCGTTGAGATGCACCAGCCTCATCAATAACATCAATTGCTTTATCTGGTAATTTTCTGTCATGAATATAACGTGCAGATAACTCAACGGCAGTCTTTATAGCATCAAGTGAATATTTGACGTCATGATGCTCTTCAAAACGTGACTTTAATCCCTTTAGTATGTTTATTGTATCTTCAATAGTGGGTTCTTTAACATCTATCTTTTGGAAGCGGCGGGCTAATGCTCGATCCTTTTCAAAATGTTGTCGATATTCTTTGTATGTAGTAGAACCCATGCACCTTAGTTTACCCCCTTGAAGGGCAGGCTTTAATAAGTTTGATGCATCCATGGCGCCTCCAGAAGTTGCTCCTGCTCCAATAACTGTGTGAATTTCATCAATAAACAAAACTGCATCGGGATGTTCTTCTAGTTCAGTCATTACGGCTTTCAAGCGTTCTTCAAAGTCGCCACGATATTTTGTGCCTGCTAATAATGATCCCATATCTAAAGAATATATGATTGTTTCTGATAAGATTTCTGGCGTTTCGCCTGAAATAATTTTTACAGCTAATCCCTCTGCTATTGCTGTTTTACCAACACCAGGATCACCAACTAAAATTGGGTTGTTTTTTCGCCGACGGCAGAGAATTTGAATGCAGCGCTCTACTTCATGATCTCTCCCAATTAAGGGATCAATGCTACCTTCAGCTGCGCGGATGTTCAAATCTTCGCAATATTTGGATAATGCAGTTTCTGGAACTTCATTGGTCTCTTCTTCATGTTCGTCAAATTCATTTGATCCAGAGACTTCCCGAGGTTCATTCATTTTTGGATCTTTTGCCACGCCATGTGAAATAAAATTAACTGCATCATAGCGTGTCATTTCTTGTTCTTGTAAGAAATATGCTGCATGACTCTCACGTTCAGCAAATATAGCTACCAGTACATTTGCACCTGTGACCTCTTGTTTGCTCGAACTTTGAACGTGTATAACAGACCTTTGAATTACACGTTGAAAAGCAGTGGTTGGGGTTGCGTCTACGCCATCTAGCTTTGTGACTAAACTATCTAGTTCATTTTCTAGAAAATGTGTAAGTTTCGCACGTAGTTCATCCAGTGATACAGAACATGCTTGCATTACGCGGCTTGCATTTGGTTCATCTAATAGCGCCAATAGTAAATGCTCAAGTGTAGCAAGTTCATGATTGCGTTGTGTTGCATAAGCTAACGATGCATGTATCGCATTTTCAAGACTACTCGAGAATGTGGGCATATTATAGTACCTTTCAGGGGCGCTTCGATTTAAAGGTTGTCTCAAATATTTACAAAGTGCTCTTGATATAGATTTCTCTCAAAATCAGAAATCTTCAAGGGCAAAATATAAAATTATTGTGATTAAATTGAAAAAACTTGTTTTTTAGAGGTTAAATAAGCTTTTTATTTTTTTATTTTTTACTTTTATGCCCAAATTACGATTTAAAGTTATCTTTTAAAATACGAACTTTTGTAAATACTTCAACAGCGCTAGACCCATTCATGCCAAATAGCTCCTTAAATGAAGGTATCGAAGAGCGTAAAAATGGGTTTGTTGCCATTTCTAATTCTAGCATTGAAGGAACTGTATATTTATTTTTTATTCGAAGTGTCTTAATAGTTTGAGCACGTTCAACTAGGCGTTTGTTCGTTGGATCAATACTTAATGCAAATTTAGCATTATTAGCTGTATATTCATGCCCTGAGTAAATCATTGTTTTAGGTGGTAATGCCATAAACTTTTTTAACGTATTCCACATTATTTCTGGTGTGCCTTCAAATATGCGACCACATCCTAATGCCATCAAGCTATCTCCGCTAAAGATTTTATGGTCATTGTTAAAATAAAAAGAAATATGTCCCATTGTGTGTCCTGATGTATTAATTACCTTTGCATTTGAATTGCCTATCGAAATTGTATCCCCTTCGACAACTGCAGTATTCAAAAATGGTAATCTGTGTTTATCTAATTTTGCTCCGATAATTTTTGCCCCAGTGGTGTCTTTAAGTTTATCAATTCCATCAATATGGTCAGAGTGATGGTGTGTGATCAATATTAAATCTAAACCCCACTGTTGTTTTTCTAGTTCAGTTAATATTGGGCTTGCCTCGGGAGCATCTACTACAGCTGTAATGCCTGTATCAGTACATCTTATTATAAAAGCGTAGTTGTCCGATAGACAAGGAACAGTAATTACAGAAAGGGCCATAGCAATTGATCCAAAAGTTTAGTTAGGTTATGTATAATTATAGAGGTTTAATATTAACGTGAACCCCAAAATTAAAATAATAAGGTAAAAATGCATTTAGATGTAATTGATTTGAGAAAATTTTATTACCGGACCAAATTAGGGCGGATAGTTCAGCGTGCCCTTCGTGATAATGTTGAACGTTTATTTGGTGATACAAAAGGGCAGACGGTTCTGGGGTACGGCTTTGCTGCGCCTATGTTACGGCCATTTCTCACATCTGCAAGGCGAGTAATATGTTTAATGCCTGGCCAACAAGGTGTCATGCCCTGGCCTGAAGGGCAGATTAATCGATCTGTTTTAACCCCAGAAATAAGTTGGCCTTTGGCTACTGGTATAATAGATAAAATGGTTGTTTTACATGGTCTTGAAACTTGTGAAAACCAGAGTGGCTTATTAGAAGAAATTTGGCGGGTTCTTGGGCCAGGTGGGCGAGTATTGCTAATAGTACCAAACCGAACTGGCCTATGGGCTAGGAGTGAAAGTACGCCATTTGGTTATGGGCAACCATATAGCGTTGGCCAGTTGGAAACTCAATTGCGTGCCCATAAGTTTTTAGTTGAGCAACACATGTCTGCGATGTTTTTCCCCCCAAGCCATAAACCGTTTTGGCTGCGTGTTTCTAAATATTTAGAAGGATTTGGGTCTAAAGGTGTAATCCCCTTAGCTTCAGGTGTTGTTATCATTGAGGCAACCAAACAAATATATGCTCGTCCTAAAAGTGGTCTTGGTGCATCAGTTAAAAATCCACTAGGAGGTGTATTGAAGGGTATAAAGTCTCCGGTTGGTGATCCAATAAAAGGTTTCGAAGCACACCATAAACCTTAACCTGATGTAAGCTTATCCAAACAGTAATCTAAACGTTTATTTGGAGGCAATTTGCAAAACATGTTATGCTGTATTTCCATTTTTGGATTAATTTTTCCACCAATAATAATTGAAATTAATTTCACTGGATTTTCCAGAATTTTATTTGCTTTGTTGTTGAGCTCTAATGGTAATACTGAAAAGCTTTCACTAAGTAATTTAATATCTATAATTTGTTCAGGAGGCTTGACTGGATGCAATTCAAGATATCTTTGTGCTAACCATTCTGGCCTACGACGTAAATTGCCTACCAAATTATTAATCATTGAATCGCGTGAATCTTGCAACCCTTGTTCAGTATTAATTCCTGCTCGTGTATCATTATAAATTTTGAGAATTAAATCATAAACTTCATGCCAATTTTTAGATGAAACTGTTGCTGACAGGCCTGTAAAGGCTAGTTGTTTACCTATTTGTGTAAAATGTGAACGAGGATCGTATGATGCGCGTTTTTCTTGGCGAATAATTCGAAACATTTCGGATCCTGGCCCATAACCCATGTATTTATATAATATATTTGTTTGTGCTTGTTCTCTGACTGTTTTAAATTCTTTGATGGTTCCTATAAAAATTAAAGTTTCACTGGAATTTTCATCGCTTGAGTGAATAATACCAGCAGGTAACTTTCTATGAGGTTTTATAGGAAAATTATTGAGGGTAGCATCATGACTTAATAATCCATCCATCAAGACATCAGCTAAATTTCTAAAATTGTAATTTTTTGCATTAAAAATAATTTGATTTGGCCGACGTAATATCTCTAATTTAAGAGCACTTTTATTTAGTAGTGGGCTATTTCCAGTAAAAAGTGTGTAGTCCGTTAATTCAGTCTCTAGTAATTCAGGTGTCCGCAGTCGACTAGACGAAATCTCTTCATAAGCGCGGTTTTTACGTTTTAGCCAATTTTTATTTATTTCAGTATTTCTTAAAATTTGATTGATGTGTTTTATAGCATCTTTAAAATTTTCTTTAGGGGATGTTATTGTTAAAATTAAATGTTTTGGTGTCGCATTAATAGTTAAATCTATGTTGTTGATAACTCTAAAGTCGATAGATTCACGAGCGGAAATAGCTCCCATAGGGCCACTAATTTTTGCTGATAATAAAGCTTGCAATGCTCTACTTTGATCATTTGTATCTACATTTAATGCCCAAATTAAAGATGCAGCTGCCATGTTCTCATTAAGGGTAGTAAATTCAGTAATATACGTCACATCATCTTTTATTTGTGCATTGGCAGGTGCTATAAACATTAAGCTTAAAAGGCTAATAAATATATGAATAAATATCCTAAAAAAATTCATTTAGGGCTCTCCGAATTTGCTAAAATTGCAGCAGAGGGGCTATCTGAGGCAAATGCTGCAATTATGCGAAGAATTTCTGTGTCAGGCGCTTCAGCTATCATTTTGGCAAATTCTGTAGGAGATGTTGGTGGTAAGCCATCGGATCCTAAATTTTGGAAAAAATCTAAATAGGCACGAGGACTTTGAGATAAAGATCTTGTATAGGCTACATTTTTACTCCGAGCAGTCTTAATTTCTTTTTGAGTGATTTTTTTTGTCCGCATTTTTGCCATAGCTTTTTCCAATGCATTTAAGGCTTGCTCCAATGATACGCCTTCAAATGGAATTAAAGTAGCAGTATACTCGAGATCACCATTTATCGCTATGTATGAACTTTGGGAAAATGATTGTGCGGTAAAGCCTTCAAGGTACAGTGCATCGTTCATATGTGAATTATAAATGTCCGAAGCAATAAAAAATGATGCTTGCATGCCTAATATATCTTGTGGTTCTGGAAATTTAAAAAATTTTGCATATGATAAACTATCATCTAAAATTCGTGTTGATGAAATTATGGTTCTGCTTTTTAATCCATCTTTTGGATGATGAGTTAGCCATAAATCTGGTACTCGTTTCGTTTTTAAAGTGTTACCAAAGTATTCTGTAACTTTTGCTTGTGCTAATGATTGCGTAATATCGCCTGAAATTATTAATATTGAATTTGATGGCGTGTAATGTTTAGCATGAAACGACATGGCTTTTTCTATAGTGATGTTATTTAAATCCTCTACAGGATTATCAGCTCTTCCAGATTTTGACCCATATAATTTTTGCAACGCTAACCTATTTAACCATCTTACTGGAGCATTGCGTTCCTTATAAAGAATTTCACGTTTTACAATGTCGATTTCGCTTTTTTGAAAGTCTATTGGCAAATTGGGTGTTTCTAACACCGCTCTTGTTAAGAGCATAATTCGATCAATCTCTTTGGAGTTGCCTGTATTGGTATAAACAGTGGAAACCTTAGAGGTGAAAGCATTTAAATCTCGTTGGCGAGGCTCTTGTAAAACCTTTGTATCAGATGATAGTGCTGCTAAATGTTCTGTATAATGTGCAATTCCAGAAACCCCATCTTCGTCGTAAGTGCCGGAGAGAACTACTAACTGTACATCGATACGTGCTCTGCCATCTATGGGAATTACGTATGCATTATAAAATCCATGTGTATTGCTGAGCGGAATAACTGTTTGTGCATTTGAAATATTAGAAAGCATTACAAAATATATTATATAGGCTAGAAATTTCATTGTTAATCTTTCAATATCTTTAAAATAGTTTGAACAAAATAAATACTAACGTCAAATTTGTTTTTAATTGTTTGCTTATGATTTATTTAAAGTACATATTTTTTAGAATAACTGTGACGTTTATTCTGCATCAAAAGTAATAAAGATTCGGACTAAAGGTTAATATTTACTACATCAAATAGAAATAATTGCTGGTTTTATAGTGTTATTAAAGCGCAGATTGTCGCGGGTTAAGACTATCTAATTGAAAACATTGAATTTTCAATATTTTTAAGTCATATCAAGACAGTTGCATAGGAGCGTATGCTTTGGTATCACGCGCCGAGTTCTGATAGTTTATGTTTGGAAGCTGTCCAATATCAATCAGTTATGGGTAATCTACCCATGACTATATCGAAAGGTTACACGTGTCTGACACAAATTCGATATCATCAGGTGTTGCCGCGCGTTATGCGACGGCTTTATTTGAATTGGCAAAAGATGCTAACACACTGCCTTCAGTGGAAAAAGATTTGGATGTGATAGATAATGCTTTGTCTCAAAATTATTCTTTGCGTGATCTTTTCCAATCGCCAGTTTACAGTCGTGATGACGTGGTTGGCGCTATTTCTGTGTTGGCAAAAGAAATGGGATTATCATCAACGGTAAGTAGCACTTTAGGTCTAATGGCTCAAAAACGACGTTTACCTATGGTGCCTGCGTTGATTGAGGCTGTTCGCTCCAAAATTGCTGACGAAAAGGGTGAGATAACTGCAGAAGTTACTACAGCTCAGAATTTAACTGCTGCACAAGAAAAAGAATTGGCTGCGACTTTAAAAGAGTCTGTAGGCAAGAATGTAAAAATCAAAGCTACCGTGGATAAAAGTTTAATCGGTGGTTTGATTATTAAAGTGGGTTCTAAAATGATCGATAGTTCGATTAAATCAAAACTCTCAAATCTTCAAAATGTAATGAAAGAGGTCGGATAATGGCTATCCAAGCTGCAGAGATTTCTGCGATCCTCAAGGACCAAATTAAGAATTTTGGTCAAGAGGCTGAAGTTGCCGAGGTAGGCCGCGTATTGTCAGTTGGTGACGGTATTGCGCGTGTACATGGTTTGGACAATGTTCAAGCTGGTGAGATGGTTGAATTCCCCGGTGGTATCCGAGGAATGGCTCTTAACTTAGAAGCAGACAATGTTGGTGTTGTTATATTTGGTTCAGACCAATCAATTAAAGAAGGCGATACAGTAAAGCGTACTAACGCAATTGTTGATGTGCCAGTTGGTCCAGAACTATTAGGTCGAGTTGTAGATGGTTTAGGCAACCCAATCGATGGTAAGGGGCCCATCAAAACAAAGTTACGTTCAACGGCGGATGTTAAAGCTCCAGGTATTATACCACGTAAATCAGTTCATGAGCCAATGGCAACTGGATTGAAATCTGTTGATGCATTAGTGCCAATTGGTCGTGGCCAGCGTGAGTTGATTATTGGTGACCGTCAAACAGGTAAAACTGCTGTTGCTTTGGATACAATTCTAAATCAAAAAGCATATAACGATGCAGCAAAAGATGACAAAGAAAAATTATTTTGTATCTATGTTGCTATTGGCCAAAAGCGTTCGACTGTTGCTCAATTAGTTAAAAAGTTAGAGGAAACAGGCGCAATGGAGTATACAATAGTTGTTGCCGCTACTGCTTCTGATCCTGCCCCAATGCAGTTTTTAGCTCCATACGGTGCTACTTCAATGGGTGAATACTTTCGTGACAATGGAATGCACGCTCTTATGGTGTATGACGACTTGACCAAACAAGCCGTTGCTTATCGTCAAATGTCACTTTTACTTCGCCGCCCACCGGGACGTGAAGCTTATCCGGGAGATGTTTTCTACTTGCACTCCAGATTATTGGAACGTTCAGCAAAATTAGGTGACAAATCGGGTAATGGTTCTTTGACAGCATTGCCGGTGATCGAAACACAAGGCGGTGACGTTTCTGCGTTTATTCCAACTAATGTGATTTCTATTACTGATGGTCAGATTTTTTTAGAAACTGAGTTGTTTTACCAAGGTATTCGTCCAGCGGTTAATACGGGGCTTTCAGTTTCTCGTGTTGGTTCATCTGCACAAACAAATGCAATGAAGTCAGTTGCTGGTTCTATTAAACTAGAACTTGCTCAGTATCGTGAAATGGCTGCGTTTGCACAATTTGGTTCTGACCTTGATGCCTCTACTCAACAGTTACTTGCACGTGGTGCGCGCTTGACCGAATTGTTGAAGCAGCCACAATACTCACCATTGACTACAGCTGAGCAAGTGTTGGTAATTTATGCGGGTACTAAAGGTTACATGGACAAAATTGAAGTAAATCAAGTTCGCTCATTTGAAGATGGTTTATTGAACTTTGCTCGAACAAGTCATCCTGATGTATTAGAATGGATCAAAACTGATGATCCAAAGATCAAAGGCGAAGCCGAAGATCGTATTAAAGCCGTTGTTGAGTCTTTTGCTAAAGATTTTGCGTAACTGAAGCCTTTTATGGAACAGGAGTTTGGATAGATGCCAAACCTCAAGGACCTAAAAACACGGATCGACAGCGTTAAGTCAACGCGCAAGATCACCAAGGCGATGCAAATGGTTGCAGCTGCAAAGCTGCGCCGTGCGCAAGAGGCAGCCGAAGCTGGACGCCCCTATGCTGAACGCATGAATGCAGTAATGGCAAATTTGGCAGGTGCATCAGCAAGTGCTGATAATGCTCCAAAATTGTTAGCTGGTTCTGGTGATAACCAGGTTCACTTATTAGTGGTTGCTACCTCTGAACGTGGCCTGTGTGGTGGCTTTAACTCTTCTATTGCTAAATTGGCACGCGCCAAAGCTAAAGAGTTGATAGCTGCTGGTAAAGCCGTTAAGATTATAACCGTTGGTAAAAAAGGTCGTGAGCAATTAAAACGCGACCTGAGTGATAAAATGATCAACCATGTTGATTTGTCAGAAGTAAAAAAATTAGGCTATGTTCACGCCTCTGACATAGCAACTGACATTATCGCTCGGTTTAATGCTGAAGAATTTGATGTAGCTACTATTTTCTACAATAAATTTGAATCAGTGATGAATCAAATTCCAACAGAATTACAGTTAATTCCAGCTAAGTTCGTATCTGAAGAAGGTGCTGATATGCCTTTATATGAATATGAACCCAGTGAAACTGAAATTTTAGCTGACCTATTGCCACGCGCTCTGTCTACACAGGTTTTTACAGCTTTGCTTGAAAATGGTGCATCAGAACAGGGTGCTCGTATGTCAGCAATGGATAATGCAACACGCAACGCAGGTGATATGATTGATAAACTCACAATAGTTTACAACCGTTCACGTCAAGCTGCGATTACAAACGAATTGATCGAGATTATCTCGGGCGCTGAAGCGCTTTAAGGAACCGGAGAACTATTATGGCGAAAGCAAAAACAAACGTAGGCAAAATTGTCCAAGTTATTGGTGCTGTTGTTGATGTACAGTTCGAAGACGCATTGCCAGAAATTCTGAATGCGTTGGAAACTGATAACAACGGTCAAAAATTGACACTAGAGGTTGCACAGCATCTAGGTGAAAATACTGTCCGTACAATTGCAATGGATGCGACAGAAGGGTTGGTTCGCGGTCAAACAGTTATAGATACAGCAGGCCAAATTACTGTTCCAACTGGTACAGGCACATTGGGTCGTATTATGAACGTAACTGGCCAGCCAGTAGATGAACTTGGTCCAGTTAAAACAACAACATCACGGCCAATTCATGGTGATGCGCCATTATTTGAAGAACAATCTACAGAGACTGAAATTTTAGTTACAGGCATTAAAGTAGTGGATCTTTTAGCACCCTATACAAAAGGTGGTAAGATTGGTTTGTTTGGTGGTGCTGGTGTTGGTAAGACTGTTTTGATTATGGAATTGATCAATAACATTGCTAAAGTGCACTCTGGTCTCTCTGTTTTTGCGGGAGTAGGTGAGCGTACACGTGAAGGTAACGATCTATACCATGAAATGATTGAATCTGGTGTTATTGTCCCTGATAATATGGAAGAGTCAAAAATTGCGCTTGTATATGGCCAGATGAACGAACCTCCAGGTGCGCGTATGCGTATTGCTCTGACAGGTTTGACTTTGGCAGAACAATTCCGAGATGAATCTGGATCCGATGTTTTGTTCTTTGTTGATAACATCTTCCGCTTCACACAAGCTGGTGCTGAGGTTTCTGCATTATTGGGTCGTATTCCATCTGCTGTGGGTTACCAACCAACTCTTGCAACCGATATGGGTGCAATGCAGGAACGAATTGCATCTACTAAAGCGGGTTCAATCACGTCTGTTCAGGCGGTTTATGTTCCGGCTGATGACCTTACAGATCCGGCTCCTGCAACATCATTTGCTCACTTGGACGCGACCACTGTTTTAGATCGTTCAATCTCTGAAAAAGGCATTTACCCTGCAGTTGATCCTCTTGGTTCAACATCACGTTTACTAGATCCACTAATTTTAGGTAATGAGCATTATACTGTTGCAACAGAAGTCCAACAGATTTTGCAGCGTTATAAATCTTTACAAGATATTATTGCAATTTTGGGTATGGACGAATTGTCAGAAGATGACAAATTGACAGTTACGCGTGCACGTAAGATTGAACGTTTCTTGTCTCAACCATTTGACGTTGCTAAAGTATTTACTGGCTCTGATGGTGTTCAGGTTCCTTTAGAGGATACAATTGCTTCATTCAAAGCTGTTGTTGCAGGTGAGTATGATCACCTTCCAGAAGCGGCTTTCTATATGGTTGGCGGTATCGCTGATGTGATTGCAAAAGCAGAAAAAATGGCGGCTGAAGCTGCTTAATTGAAAGGGTCATAAATATGGCTACGATCCAGTTTGACCTTGTGTCCCCAGAGCGTAAGTTGGCATCTGTAGAAGCATCTGAGATTCAAATTCCAGGTGCAGATGGCGACTTTACTGTAATGGCGGAACATGCGCCGATGCTAACGACTTTACGTCCTGGCTTACTGTCTGTGAAGACAGATAGTGATGTTACTGAATATATTGTAACAGGCGGTTTTGTGGAAGTCTCTGGCAAAAATGCATCTGTGTTAGCGGAACAAGCTATACCTAAAGTAGAAGTAACAGCTGAGGTTATAGATGATCTGATTGCTGTTGCGACTGCTGCGTTAGATAATATTCCTCCAGAAGATGTAGACGCAGCTAACAAACGTTTATCTGACACTAGAACTCTTTTAGAGCTAATATAAAAAAAGCCCCGTGAATGTGGCTCTTTTACATGTTTTATATAAGTTTAAAAAGCTTTAGTATGTCCCTTGGTAAAGTGGGCCCAAAGTTTCTTCATCAAACAATGAAGAAACAGATGTACCGTTCCAAATATTTAATGTGGCTTGAGCTAACATTGGTGCAAGTGGAACAGAGCGAATTTTTTTACAGGCAGCAGCAGCTGGGCTCGCCTCTATACTATCTGTAATCACCAAATGCTTCATTACAGAATTAGAAATTCTTTCAATGGCAGGCCCAGATAAAACACCATGCGTAATGTAAGATTGTACTTCAGTAGCACCTTGTTCCATTAACGTTTCAGCTGCTTTGCATAAAGTACCAGCCGTATCGCAAATATCATCTACAATAATGCACCGTCGTCCCTTAACATTTCCAATAACAGTCATCTCTGAAATCTCGCCTGGCTTATTGCGACGTTTGTCAACGATGGCTAAATCAGCACCAATACGTTTGGCTAATTCGCGGGCCCGAGCAACGCCACCCACATCTGGGGAAATTACTGTGACATCCGACATATCTTTAAAATGGTGCAGTGCATCTAAAGCAAAAACTGGTGCAGCATAAAGGTTATCTACTGGGATATCGAAAAAACCCTGAATTTGTGCTGCATGTAAATCCACAGTTAGAATGCGTTCAATTCCAGCTTCAGTTAAGAGGTTTGCAACTAGCTTAGCTGAAATCGGTGTGCGGGCTTTAGTACGACGATCTTGTCTGGCATAACCAAAATAGGGGATTACAGCAGTAATGCGTGCTGCTGAAGAGCGGCGAAGTGCATCTGCCATAATAAGTAACTCCATCAAATTATCATTGGCAGGATTTGATGTAGATTGGATGATAAACATATCTTCGCCACGAACATTTTCATAAACTTCAACAAAAATTTCACCATCGTTAAAGCGCTCTACGCGAGTATCAATTAACTTGACTGGCTGACCTCGGTGCATTGACATGCGCGTTGCAATTCCTTTGGCCAATGAAGGGTTAGAGTTTCCAGTTATTAGTTTTGGTTCAATTAATTTACTCATTTTGATCCCTTGAAAATATATCACGGCAGATGTGACAGATTATATTATAATCATGAAGTAGCACTGCAAAAGGCTTTTGCCTAGCTGAAAGCGTTATGCTATTCATTATTAATAAAATAATTGGAGAGCCAAATGGCACACATTGACTATTACATGTTTACCTTGTCACCTTTTACATATTTGGCTGGGAATGAATTAGAGCAGATAGCAGCAAGGCACGGGGCAACAATTAATTATAAGCCATTTCAGCTGATGCAAGTTTTTGAACGTACCGGTGGTACTGCTCCAAAGGATCGTCATATTTCGCGTCAAATTTACCGTGACCAGGAATTACCACGTATAGCAAAACACAATAATATGGATATAACGGTAAAGCCAGCTTTCTGGCCAACAAATCCTGCTCCTAGTTGTTACGCTATTATTGCAGCTCAAGCTGTTGGAGGAGGTAATGTTGGAGAATTATGCCAATCTATTTTACGTGCTTGTTGGTTGGAAGATAAAGATATTTCTGATGATAAGGTTATAAAAGACGCACTTATTTCAAATGGTTTTGATGCATCCATCACAGAGAGTGGGTTGCTTGAGGGAGCTGAAACATTTTCGCGCAACACTGAGGATGCCATACAAGCAAATGTATTTGGGTCTCCATCATATATTGTAGGTGACCAGGTCTTTTTTGGTCAAGATCGCCTTGAATATTTAAACGCTTATTTAGCAGAAATTAACTAAAAATCATTTGTTTTTTATAGGAATGTAAAGTTAAAATATATTAATAATCCAATTTATTAGAATACTAAAAAATGGAAAAAAATGACTACATATGCGATTGAATTTCCATCTATAGTAGGACTTCCTATTCTAGACACTGATGCATTATTTCTTCTGTCAGAAGAATTTATTGTATAGGGTGAAATTATGCTTCGCATGCAATTGAAATGGGGCATAATCCTGATCGTGAGCCACCATTTTTTTTAAAAAAAATGCTACTAATTTAGATTTATCTGGAATTTTCCCGTATCCATCACACTCTAATGACGTGCACTACGAAGCAGAAGTTGCTGTGATGTTGAAAAAAGGTGGTACTAATATTGGGTTGGATAAGGCATTAGATCATGTTTTTGGTTATGCATTATCCTTGGATATGACGCGCCGTGACCTCCAAAGTGAGCAAAAAAAATAGGCCGACCTTGGGAGATTGGTAAAGCTTTTGAACGATCTGCTCCAGTAGGATTAATTTATTCTGTTCAGAAATTTGGACATTTTGAGGATTCCACAATTAAGCTTAAAGTTAATGGCAGTATAAAACAGAAGGGAAATTTGAATCAAATGATCTGGAAGGTACCGGAAATAATTTCATATTTGTCTGAGTATTTTGAATTGGGAGCTGGTGATGTTATTTTATCTGGTACACTATCTGGCGTAGGTCCTATCGTTAGAGGGGATGTAATGGAAGCAAGCGCAACAGGACTTGGAAGTTTGCGAGTTATAATAACGTAATTTATTATGATGATATCTGGCAATCATTTTTAATATTTGGAGATGTGATTTGTCCATGCCGTTATTATTAAAATCTGATCTGGATCAGATAATATGTCTACTTAAATAAAAAATGTTTTGGCATATTATTTATTATATTTTAACTATATGTAAGATAAGCTAACATTGATCTGTAGTATTTGTCCCTTTTTATTAGTTATATTTCAACTTATGATTTTATAAATGAAAATAATTTTATGAGGTGTTTATTTGTCTACTAAACAGGAAAATATAGATGTTTCAGTTTGGCGCGGTGATCCTCATTCAGGAAATTATGAAAATTTCAAAGTGCCTGCTCATGAAAGTCAAACAATATTAGACGTAGTTTCTTGGATTCAGCAGAATCAAGATGCAACATTATCTTATCGTTATGCATGTCGCGTGGGAATGTGTGGATCATGTGCTATGATGGTAAATGGGATTCCGCGCTGGACCTGTAGAACGCATGTAAAAAAAGTTTTAAAAGGTAAAAAACTTGAAGTAGCGCCATTGCGAAACCTTCCTGTTATTAAAGACCTTGTTACTGACATGGATACATTTTTTGATAAGTGGATTTCTGCAGAAGGGTTACATCATCCTTCAAAGACACGATTAGATCCAATTGAAGAAATTGAACCGAAAAGTTTAGGACGCGTTGAGATCAATGCTGGAATTGAATGTATTAATTGTTCAATTTGTTACGCAGCGTGTGACACTGTCACAAACAATTCTGATTATCTAGGACCTGCTGCACTACAGCGGGCATGGACTGTTTATAACGATGTTAAAGACGCAGATAAGCAAACTGTTTTGAATGCAGTATCAGGTGATGGGGGGTGTTTGAATTGTCATTCGCAAGGTAGTTGTTCTGTTCATTGCCCAAATGACCTTAACCCAATGAATGCAATTGCAGGTCTTAAGAGGGCAACCGCTACTTCATTTTTCAATCGTAAAGGATAAATAATTTTGAATATTCGACTTTATATGCTTCAAAGAATTACTGCGTTGATCATGGCGCCCCTAACTTTGGGACACATTGCCGTAATGATTTATGCAGTTCAAGACGGATTGTCGGCATCTGAAATTTTGGGACGTACACAAGGAAGTAATATGTGGCTATTGTTTTACGGCACCTTTGTAGTTGCTGTATCAATTCACGCGGCTATTGGTGTTCGTGTAATTGTTTCTGAAACTTTTAAGTTTGTAGGATTTACACTTGATGCATTTGCTTGGTTTGTTTGTGTAGCGATGTTGTTTATGGGAGGGCGGGCCGTTTTGGCTGTCACATTGCTATGATCCGGCCTCATCGTAAACATTCTTTGTGGTTAGCATATATTTTGCATCGGATATCTGGTTTCGGCTTGGCTGTTTTTTTACCTTTTCATTTTTACTTATTGTCTTTGGTTTTGACTGAACCTGACCGCCTTGACGGTTTTTTAAGTTGGACTGATACTCCGATTGTAAAATTTGCTGAATTTGGCCTAGTTTTTCTTTTGGCAGTTCATTTTTTTGGCGGTCTGCGCCTCATGGCATTAGAATTTCTCCCATGGTCAATAAGCCAAAAAACCCTTGTAGCATTGGCTATTGCAAGTGCTTTCTTAATTGCAACAATTTTCTTTTTACAGGTGATATAATATGACATTGAATATTGATATTGAACGTCAGCAAACAGATATTTTGATCCTTGGTACTGGAGGTGCTGGTATGTTTGCTGCATTACATGCTCAACAAACTGCCCCAGCTGGTACTAAAATAACAATTGCTGTTAAAGGTTTGATTGGTAAATGCGGTTGTACGCGTATGGTGCAAGGTGGCTACAATGTTGCCCTTGGCGGTGGTGACACTGTTGAACGCCATTTTATGGATACAATAAATGGTGGTAAATGGCTACCTGACCAAGATATTGCTTGGAAGCTTTGTGAACAGGCAGTTATTAGGGTGCGTGAATTAGAAAATGAGGTTGGTTGTTTTTTTGATCGAAATTCTGACGGATCTTTACACCACAAAGCTTTTGCGGGGCAAACTGCGGATCGAACAGTCCACAAAGGTGATTTGACAGGAATTGAAATTATTAACCGCCTAATGGAGCAAGTCTTAAGTCGCCCAATCGAAAAATTGCAAGAGCATCGTGCAATAGGTTTGATCCCAACCAAAGATGGTTCAGCATTAGCTGGAGTGTTGTTCATTGACATGCGTACGGGGAAATTTAGATTTGTTCGCGCTAAGACGGTAATGATGGGAACCGGTGGTGGCCCTACCATGTACAAGTATAATACACCTTCAGGTGACAAGACGATGGATGGTCTGGCAATGGCTTTACGTGCTGGGTTGCCACTGCGTGATATGGAAATGGTTCAATTTCATCCAACTGGATTGCTTGCGGGTGAGCACACAAAAATGACTGGTACGGTACTTGAAGAAGGTCTTCGTGGCGCTGGTGGCCAGTTGTTAAATGGTGCTGAAAAGCGTTTTATGTTTGATTATGATGAACTTGGTGAACGTGCTACCCGAGATGTGGTTAGCCGTGGCATCTACGAAGAGATGCGAAAAAACAATACTTCTAAAAATGGAGGCGTTTTTATTTCAATGGCGCACCTTGGTCCTGAAAATGTACGTAAGAAATTTAGTGGTATGGTCAAGCGATGTGCTGATAGTGGTTTTGATTTGGCGAGTGGTTTAGTTGAAGTTGTACCAACAGCTCACTATTTTATGGGTGGTGTCGTTGTAGATTCAGACACTCGAACGGAAATGGAAGGTTTATATGTAGCTGGTGAAGATGCGGGGGGTGCTCACGGGTCAAATCGCTTGGGCGGCAATGGTGTTGCTAATTCAACAGTTTATGGTGGTGTTGCTGGTGACGTTATGGGCCGAGATATTTGCAAGATGATTACACTACGTGATCCTGATGAAGACATATTAAATCAAGAGATTGAGCGGGCTCTACGGCCGCTTTCATTGAATATAGGAAATGTACAACAGCTTCGCCACCGCTTGCAGGAAGCAATGTGGGAAGATGTTGGTGTGATTCGTACAGAAACTGGTATTATGCGTGGGATAGCTCGTGTTGCTGAGATTGAGGCTGAGTTGTTAAAAACTGGTGTAGCAAGTGATAATTTAGCGTTCAATTTAACGTGGCATGATTGGTTGAATATGGCCAGCTTGTGTGATGTGTCTGCAGTAATTGCTAAAGCTGCCATAGCCCGAGAAAACTCCCGTGGCGCTCATTTCCGCGAAGACTTTCCTGAAAGTGGATCAATGATAAACTCTTATTTTACTTTAACACAGAAAAAGGGTGATGAAATATGTGTAACTCGTGAACCGGTTCAATTCACTATAGTTAAGCCAGGCGAAACAATTTTACCGGATAACGAGCCTGTAAGTTTAGTAGGAGTATAATTATGATCTCAATTGACCTTATCCAACATACTGCGGAAATACTTATGGACAAAGCGGCTATCGAAATTCCAGAAGATTATCTAGATGGTTTAAAGTCTGCAGCAGAAGTTGAGGATGGTGATCTGTCATCTTTTGTATTACAAGCAATGCTGGAAAATTATGAAGTTGCGAAAGAAGATCGTCGAGCAATGTGTGGAGATACGGGAACACCACGCTGGTATGTTAAAATGGGCAACGAAACCAAAATTGAAGGTGGCCCAATTGCACTTGAAGCGGCACTACGTCGTGCCACAGCAAACGCGACAAACGGGGTTCCTTTGCGTCCCAACCGTGTTCACCCTTTATGGCGTACAGATCATGATAATAACGTTGGAATTGGTGCCCCAGAAATTGAGTATGGTTATGAACCAGGTGGTGAATGGATTGATTTAATTACGGTTCACAAGGGGGGATTGTTCGGGACAGATTATCGTATGCTATTTCCATCTGATGGCATTCAAGGCATTAAACGCTTTTATCTTGATAGTTTAGTTTCTTTTGGTAAGCGTGGCCTTGCATGTCAGCCTGCTATCATTGGGATTGGTCTTGGTGGATGTAAAGATACGTGCATGGTTCTTGGTAAACGTGCTGCATGTTTACGTACTGTTGGAGACCGTAATACTGATCCAAAAATTGCAGAACTTGAGCTAGAACTTAAAGAGCTTGGAAATTCAATTGGAATGGGTGCTATGGGATTTGTAGGGAAATCTATGGTAATTGATACTCATATTGAGGTTGGTTATTGCCATACCGGTGGTATGCAAATGTCAGTTCATGCATTCTGTTTATCGTCAAGACGTGCGGTTGCGCGTATCTACGAAGATGGCCAGGTTGAATATCGCACTAACCCTAATTGGTTCACGGATTATCAACGACGGGAGACAGTAGAATGGGAAACATCAACCGACCACGAGAAGTCCGCTTAAGTACAACGCCAAGCAAGGATGAGCTTTCTGATTTAAAGCTGGGGGATATCGTTTACCTTGATGGCTTAATGTACACTGCGCGTGAGGGTGTTTATATCCGTGCTCTAGAAGAAAAAGCAAATATACCTATGGATTTACCCAGCCAAAGTGCAACTAATTTTCATTGCTCGCCTGCGGCACGAATTAATCCTGACGGCACGTTTGAAATGGGAGCAGTAACTGCTACAGCTTCATTCCGATTTGCGAAATGGTTGCCTGAGTGGCTAGAAAAATCTGGTGCTAAACTGGTAATTGGCAAGGGTGGAATGCGCAGTAAAGATTATAAGGAATATTTCGTACCTAACGGCGCTATTTACCTTTCTACAGTTGGCTATGGAACGGGTGCCTTGTTGGGACGCGGTATTGAAAGTGTCGAGTCTGTCCATTGGAATGAAGAGTTGGGACTTGCTCAAGCGATGTGGGTAATAAAATGTAATAAAATGGGACCTTTCATAGTTGCTTCAGACAGTGAAGGTAATTGTTTGTTTGAGCGTGAGAACAAAAGAATATCTGCAAATTTAGATAAAGTTTATGAAGGTACAGTACCAGCAACGTTAAAGCGTTTTGGTGAAACGGATGATAAAAGTGATGAATTAATTGGTTAAGTTTCAAGCAATTTTTTTTTAAAGCGCTTCTTTTGTCAGTATGATTATACCAGACAATAACATCAATGTGACTAGCAATCGACGAAATTGATTATCAGTGAGTCGCTTAAAGAAAAAAATACCAATTTGTGAAAATAACATTGTTATGGGTAATGCTATCATTATCTGTTTAAGTATGTCCCAAGTATAGTGTCCACGGCTTGCAAGTAATAGAGCTGCTAGAGCCAATATAATAATATTATAAGGTTGGAGGACAGCGCGTATCTCTATCTTTGTCCAAGTACGCATTGCACACCACATCGTAGGCAAAGCACCTGACAAAGCGGCTGCGCCACCAAGCACTCCACCAATAAAACCAATTATTCCATCAATTATTGGTGTTGGGTAATTGATCTTAGGAATTGATTGTTTCAACGTAAAAAAACCTCCATACAAAACCATAATACAACCAACTGCAATTCTTAAGTAGTGGGGCTCTATAATAGCCAATACTGACACACCAATAGGCATTCCAATTATGCCAGGAATTAAAAAGAGAGCCATACGTTTGGGTTGTTTAAGTATTGTTTTCCTTACAAGCCATGCGCCTTGAGGTCCACTTACAACAGACATTATTAAAGATGTTGAGACAGCAGCAATTGGTGACATAATTTGCAACCAAAATCCAAGTGCTAGAAGTGCAGTTCCAAATCCAGCTAAACCATTGATGAAGCCACCAGCAGCAGCACCTAGTGCAAGAAAAATAAAATATTCATATGACAAGCTATTGGAACTTTCGATATGGTGTCTTAGTAAAATGACCAATTTTAACTGCTTCTAATAAAACCTTATGAACTTCTTCCACAACACGGGGTTTTATTGTATTTATTGGGCTTATAATTCCAAGCTCTCGTGCAGGCGCATTTGCAGAGAGCTCAATCCGCTTAAGCGGTAGTGGGTTCATGTTTTGAACACATCTCTTAGGAACAATAGATACGCCTAGATTACTTAAAACCATGCTAGAGATTGCTTCCAGGCTTTCAAGTTCCATAATGTCTGTTACTGTTATATTTTGGTCTTGCAGCCAGGTATCAATAGCCTTTCCGACAACTGCTTCGCGTGAAAAGCGTATGAAAGGGTTATTTCTAAGTAAATATACTGGATCATTTGATTCTAATTCTTCTGATGTTAAAAGTTGCAGGGGCTCAAGTGCAATATCACGCCATTGATGCATTCTGTTAATCGGACTCACTTTAGAGATGATGGCAGCGTCCAATGAGCCACGTTCTATATTGCGGAGTAAGTTATGTGTAAGCCCTGGCACAATGTGAATATGAAGACTAGGAAAAGCATTTTTAAGTAATGAAACTGACAAAGGTACTAAACCTGTTAAGGTTGTAGGTACTGCACCTAAATAAAAATCTCCCATGAGTCCATCATTTCCGATAACTGAGGGCACAAGATTGTCATAATCCTGTATTATTTTTCGAGCTCTGAACACAAGAGCACGCCCAACAGGTGTAAGTATAGGAGTTCGCTTAGATCTATCAAATATTGTTATATTGTAAGACTCTTCAAGTGCTTTCATTTGTTGACTGACGGCTGCATGAGTTACAAATACTGCTGAGGCGGCTGCGCTAAAAGTACCATTCTCATCAACAGCAATAAGAGTTTTAAGCATTCGAATAGACACTAGAAGGCCCTTTATAATAGTTTTTCTTACAAAAACTGTAAATTATTATGATTGTTAACAAGAGTTACTTACGAGTATAAAAGTTGTCAAGGGCACAGGCATGAGTAAATCTCTAGGCTTTTGGCCTTTGCTAAAACGATTTATAAAATAGGGGATGAAATTATGAACTCAATTAAAAAAACAATTCTTGGTGCTTTTATACTAGGACTTTCAGCTACTGTTGCATTAGCTGAATATCCAGAACGCCCAATTAGCATGGTCATACCATATGGCGCTGGTGGAGCCACCGATATATCCGCACGATCTATTGCCGCACCTTTAGGTGAAGCAGTGGGTAAGCCTTTAATTATGGCAAACATAACTGGCGCAGGCGGTGCTACTGGATCAGTTACGATTCAGAATGCTAAGCCTGATGGTTATAAAATGTTGTTTGCACGTGTTGGTTCGCATTCTGTTAATCCAGCAATGAAAGCTACCCTACCATATACTCTAGATGATTTTAGATTTGTCACTGTTTATGAAATTAATCCAGTTGCCTGTGCTGTAACGCCTGCTTCTGGCATTAAATCTATGAGTGATCTGGTTGCAAAAGCTAAGGAAGGTGGACTATCTTATAGTTCCTCTGGTGTTGGTTCGTTATTGCAACTTGCAGCAGTTATGGTCTTGGATGAATTTGGTGTAGAAAATCCATTAAATACTGTAACTCATATTCCACAAAAAGGCGGTGGTGCTGCTGCGACTGCAGTTCTTAATGGTACTGTGAATTTCCTTTGCACGAATTCTTCGGCAATTGCTGGATTTGTGGCAAATGGTCAATTGGTTCCTCTAATGGTTACAACTGCGCAACCTGTAGTTGGATTTGATGCACCTACTTCAGTTGATCTTGGTAAGCCAGCACTCCAACAACTTGTTGGATGGACAGGAATAGCTGGTCCAGATGATCTGCCTGACGATGTAGCTAAAAAATGGGGCACTTGGATGCAAGCCGCTACTTCAAACGCAAAGTTTCGTGAAACAATGGAAGCACGGGGATCAGTTATTGAGTTAATGAATCCAGTAGATGCTAATGAGTTTATTCTCAATCAATACACAACGTTTCGTGCTTTAGTAGATAAGTTGGGTATGCGAATCGAAGGTTAATCCTTCCTAAAATTATAAAATAAAATGCGTCAGGCTTAAAAAAGCTTGGCGCATTAAAAGGGGATATTAAGTTGAGCGATAAATTAATTCAATTAAGACTAGGGATTGGTGCAATCAGTTTAGCTGCTTTTCTACTTTTAATAGCTATTCCATTCTGGGTAACAAGTCCGAGTAATGTGCCAAATATAATTTTATCACCAATTTTTTGGCCTAATACACTTGCTATTATCACTGCTTTAACTGGTCTTGGTCTTGTTCTGTCAGGGCTAAGTCGTTTCTCGTTAAAAGAACCTATATCTTTGAATAGTGAAAAAAATACTAAGGCCTTTTTTAGATTAAGCATTCTTGGATTTATTATGGGTATAACAATTCTAGTGATGCCTAAATTAGGATTAGTTTGGACAATGATGTTTGTTTTCTTATCATCAGCTTTTCTGGTTGGTACAACATATACTAAAACAGCTATTATTTGCTCCATTTTTTTACCACTTATTCTTTATTTATTTTTTGCGCACGTTGCTGGTGTTGCAATTCCGCAAGGTGATTATGTGAGGCTACCATGAGTTTTGTTGATAATATAATGGCTGGGTTTTCACTAGTAGCTAACCTTGAAAGTTTTCTAGCATTACTTGTTGGTATAACTATAGGGACTGTAGCTGGTGCCATACCAGGGCTGTCTGCTACTATGGCAGTAGCTTTAACATTGCCTTTTACATTTTCAATGACACCAATCACAGGAATTTTATTACTGCTTGGTGTTTATAAGGGTGGCATTTTTGGCGGATCTATTCCTGCAATACTTATCAAAACACCAGGCACACCTGCATCTTCAGCTACCATTCTTGACGGATATCCGCTTGCAGAAAAAGGGCAGGCGGGTAAAGCCTTGGGTATGGCTTTGTGGGCATCTTGCACTGCTGATTTGATTTCTAATTTAGCATTAATTCTTTTTGCTGGGTGGTTGGCATCTTTTGCACTTAATTTTGGTCCACCAGAATTTTTTACCTTAATTTTGTTTTCATTAACCATAATTTCTGGTGTTTCAGGTGAAAGTTTGTTGCGTGGTGCATTGTCTGCAATGTTTGGTCTCTTGTTGGCAACGGTGGGTTTAGATCTTATATATGGAACTCAAAGATTTACCTTTGAAAACCCAAATATGATGGGGGGACTGAATTTTATTGCCGTTTTAATTGGCTTGTTTGCAATTCCTGAGATAATTGGAATGGTCTGGAATCCAAAGGCGGATGAAGGTAAGTCTAGAGCCTTAGGTAATAACTGGGTCACATTCCAAGAATATAAAAATTCGTTTCGTTCAATTGTGCGTGGGAGTTTTATTGGAGTTTTCCTGGGTTCTATTCCAGGAATTGGTGCGGCACCTTCGGCATTTTTATCTTATTCTGAGGCACGAAGAAAATCAAAAAATAAAGAAAATTTTGGCAAGGGAGAATTAGAAGGTGTTGCAGCTGCTGAAGCTGGAAATAATGGTGTCGCAGGCGCTACCCTTATTCCTTTGCTAGCACTTGGGGTGCCTGGTGATGTCATTACTGCAATTATTTTAGGAGCCTTTATGGTTCATGGTTTGCAACCTGGTCCAATGATGTTTCTTATTAATGCTGACATAATTTATGGACTATTTATTGGATTAATTGTGAGTTCAGTTTTTTTATTTTTTATCGGATCTATCGCTATACGTGGGTTTAAGTATGTTGCTGATATTCCACGAAGTATACTGTTTCCAAGTGTGATGGTACTTTGTGTATATGGTGTGTTTGCTGTTAACAATAATTTGTTCGACGTTGGTGTCATGTTTGTAATGGGCTGGATTGGATTTTTTATGATCCAATATAAGATCCCAGCTGCCCCATTTTTAATAGCATTTATTTTAGGGCCACTTTTAGAAGATAATTTCAGACAGTCCATGTTGATGTCTGGCAGTTCGGCTAGTATTTTATTTCGAGGCCCTATTACTTGGTTCTTCTGGACGTTAACAAGTATAACAGTATTTACTATTGCGCGAGCAGGAATAAACGCACGAAAAAGCAATAGTTAATCAATTTCAAACAAGCAAAATGGGTAGTTTAAGTAACAAATTTATCTGCGTAATGTCGAAAAGGAAATAATGTAATGCGAGGCGCAGATTTAATTGTGAAAACACTTGTTGAAGTGGGTGTATCAAAAATATTTTCGTTATCAGGCAATCAAATTATGCCAATATATGATGCTTGTATTAATGCAAATATTGAAATTATTCATACGCGTCATGAAGCATCCGCAGTTTTTATGGCTGACGCGTATGCACAATTAACAGGTAAAATTGGTGTTTGTTTAGTTACCGCAGGACCAGGCATGTCTAATGCTTTGGGTCCGCTATACACAGCCCGCCAATCTGAAAGTCCTGTTTTACTACTGACTGGAGACTCTCCCACTAATTTAGATAAGAGGGGCGCTTTTCAGGAGCTTGATCAAATAACTATGACAGCAGTTATGACAAAAAAATCTTTTAGAGCTACATCAATTAAAGATTTGGGTAATGATTTAGTGCATGCAATTAAAATTGCTACTTCTGGCCGCCCTGGCCCTGTTCATGTGGCCTTGCCTTTTGATGTAATCCAGCGAAATGCCTCTGGTGTGCCAATTCCAAAGAATGATAAAATTATAAATAGCACTCATCAAATGGGCAATAAAGTTATTGATAATATATTAAGAATACTTAATGAAGCTGAATTTCCTGTAATCATAACTGGTCCAGCATTAAGTATTACACGAACTGGAAATATGCAAAAAAAACTGAGTACGGCATTAAATACTCCGATTATAACAATGGAAAGCCCTCGAGGATTAAATGATCCAGCATTAGGTGATCTAAAACAGGTTTTAGCAAGAGCAGATGTAATTTTTTGTTTAGGAAAACCAGTAAACTATTCTATTGGATTTGGTGATCCAACAATTTTTAATGATGATGTGAAATGGATTGTGATTGATGCAGAAGTCTCTGAGATTAATCGGGCCTGTTTGAATTTAGGGGCTCGGCTTGAATTATCTTTCATTACTGACCCTAAAGATTTTGCATTTAAGTTGATCGATGAAAATATAACGATAGATCGATCAGTATGGTTCAAAAATGTCACGAAACTTCTAGCAAAGCGGAACTATTTGCCAACTGATACACATTCAAGTGGAAAAATCACTCCTGCAAGTCTCTGTACTATTTTACAAAAAAAAATTACAAGTATGACTAATACTGTTGTGATCTGTGATGGTGGCGAATTTGGACAGTGGTGCCAAGCAGGAATAACTGCAAATTATAAGATTATTAATGGTCCTTCAGGCGCAATTGGTGGCGCACTTTGTTATGGTATTGCAGCGAAGAAAGCATTTCCAGATTCAAATGTATTTTCTCTAATGGGCGATGGTACTGTTGGGTTTCATTTTGCTGAATTTGAAACTGCAGTGCGTTCAAACACACCATTTGTTGTAGTTATTGGCAATGATGAGTGTTGGAATGCAGAGTACCAAATTCAAATTCAGAAATATGGTATTGATAGAGCTATAGGGTGTAATCTTTCAGGAGCTAGATATGATAAGGCTGTTGAGGCAATGGGAGGCCATGGTGAATTTGTAACTAAGTTGACTGATTTAGACGCGGCTTTAAATCGTGCAGTGAATAGTGGCAAAGTAGCTTGTATAAACGTGTTGATAGAGGGAATACCTGCTCCAGATGCATCTTAAATTTAATATTTTTACAAAAGATTTTTATCTAGATGAAAGCGCTATGTTATTTATCATTTATAAAATAATTGGAGAGCCAAATCGCACACATTGATTATTATATGGTTACTTCGTCAGTGTTCACTTATTTAGCTGGGGATGAATTAGAGCATATAGCAGCCAAATATAGAGTTAAGATTAATTATAAGCCGTTTAACTTAAGGCAAGTTTTTAAACGTACCGGTGGTACTGCTCCAGATGATCGTCATGTTTCGCGGCAAATTTACCGTGCTCAGGAAATTCCGCGTATAGCAAAGCATAAGGGCGTGGATATAACCGTAAAGCCAGCTTTCTGGCCAACAAACCCTGCTCCTAGTTGTTACGCTATTATTGCAGCTCAAGCTGTTGGAGGAGGTAATGTTGGAGAATTATGCCAATCTATTTTACGTGCTTGTTGGTTGGAAGATAAAGACATTGCTGATGATAAGGTTATAAAAGACGCACTTATTTCAAATGGCTTTGATGCATCCATCACAGAGAGTGGGTTGCTTGAGGGAGCTGAAACATTTTTGCGCAACACTGAGGATGCCATACAAGCAAATGTATTTGGGTCTCCATCGTATATTGTAGGTGACCAGGTCTTTTTTGGTCAAGATCGCCTTGAATATTTAAACGCTTATTTAGCAGAAATTAGCTGAAACAGCTTAGTAGTTGATTGATCTCTGTGTCGGTAGTTGACCAGCTACATGCAAGTCGCGCAGATAGTTTTTCTTCTGCTGATCCGGTGGAAGTTGGGTCAGCAGGCCAAAAATTATATTTGGCGCCCTTAGCGGCTAATTTGTCATGCGTAGCACGTGACCAACTTGCAAAAATTAAATTGGCATGTGTGGGATGAATAAACTCTACTTCTGAAAACTTAGATAATTTAGCAGCTAATTTTTGACCAGCTTGATTTGCTTGTCTTGCTAAATTAATCCATAGGTCATCTGCCAAATAACCTTCCATCTGTGCAGAAAGTACACGATGTTTTGAAAATAAATGGCCGCCACGTTTACGCCGAAGTTCAAACTCCCATGCCATCTCAGGGTCAAAGAAAATAACAGCCTCTACTCCTAAGCATCCATTTTTAGTTCCCCCAAATGAAACAACATCAATTCCAGATTTCCATGTTAATTGAGCTGGTGTACAATTTAATGCTACCATTGCATTTGCAAAGCGAGCACCATCAAGATGGGTCTTAATGCCACTTTCATGAGCTTGTTTAGTAAGAATTTGTATCTTTTTTAAAGAATAGACTGTACCAAATTCTGTAACGTTTGTGATAGATAAGGACCCACGTTGAACGTTATGCACTCCAATACGACCGGTATAATCAATAGCTGTTTGCAATTTTTCCTGTGTCATCATAGCGTCACTACCATCAACCAATGTTAACTTTGACCCATGGGAGTAAAATTCTGGAGCTCCACATTCATCTTCTTCGATGTGAGAGTTTCGATGGCAAAATATTGTTTCCCAAGGTTTTGTTAAAGTGGCTAAAGCAAGAGCATTTGCTGCCGTTCCTGTTGCTACTAAATATACAGCAGCATTAGGTGCCTCAAATAACTCACGAATACTTTTACGCACGCCATCCATAGCTTCTTCATCTCCATATCCAGATGTGTAGCCTTTATTAGCATTTACTAATGCTTCCATTACATTTGGATGGGCAGGGGAGCTGTTGTCAGATGCAAAAAACATTAAATTTCGTCCTGTATGATATAATTCTCTAAATCTTCTTCATTTACTTCATATTCTGGAATAGTGCGATTTTGAAAGGAATTCTTTGTGATATTTGCTGAATCTGGATTACCAGTTATTAATGGGTGCCAGTCCATCAGTGGTTGGCCCTCAAATACGCGGCGGTAACCGCATGTTGTTGGCATCCAATATGCAATTCGTTCTATGTTTTCTGGAGTTAAAACTACACATCCTGCCACCATCTGTTTTCGTAAGGCATAATTTTGACATTTGCAGGTAGTATCATCAAATAAGCGACAAGCTACATTAGTAAATTTTATTTCTTCAGTGTCTTCATCTTCAAGTTTTAATAAGCAACATTTTCCACAGCCATCACAAAGGGATTCCCATTCTAACTTTGTCATATTGGTTAAATCTACCGTTTCCCAAAACTGTGGGCGTAGAGGTGGCGTTGCATTTTGATTTATCATAGTTTCTAGTGATCACGAAGCAGGCAAAAAGAAAAGCACGAATTGAAAGAGACTGACTTATATTTGCCAATTAAGGCATTTTTAGAAGATCAAGGTTATGAAGTGAAAGCTGAAGTGATTGATTGTGATGTTGTCGCTGTGCGAAATGATGAGCCTCCACTTATTGTTGAATTAAAAAAAGGGCTAACAATTGATTTACTGTTACAAGGTATCAATCGACAAATAATTACAGATTCTGTTTATTTGGCAATTCCACATGGAAAAGGGCGTATGTTTCTGCAGCGTTCTAAAGAAGCTAGAAATCTTTGTAGACGCCTAGGTTTAGGTCTTTTAAGTGTACGGTTAGATCAACAGAAAGTTGTGGTTCATTGTGATCCCAAACAATTCTATCCTCGTAAAATTAAAAAACGTAAAGTAGCATTATTAAAAGAATTTCAAATGCGTGTTGGTGATCCAAATGTTGGTGGGCAGGTGGGGCAAAAAATTATGACTGCTTATCGTCAAGATGTCTTACGCATGGTACATTATTTGGTACAGAACGGGCCTACAAGGCCACGTGATTTTATATCTCAATTAAATATTGAGAAAGCACCATCAATTTTACAACAGGATTATTATGGTTGGTTTTTCCGTATTGAACGTGGAGTTTATAATTTATCCGAAATGGGCATCAAGGCTTCTAAAGAATATGCGCACACTATTAAAACTTTATAGATCTTTGCTATACATATTATTAAGAGTTTCACGTGTAAGATCACAATCTAAATCCATTTGAACTATAAGTTCCTCTATAGTGTCAAACTTTAGCTCTGGGCGTTGATAATCTACTAATGCTACTGAAATATTAGCACCATAAATATCAGCATGAAAATCAAACAAAAATACTTCTAGGTTTGGTTTGTATACACCAAAGGTGGGCCGTTCACCAATTGATGCTGCCCCAAAATAGCGCCCTGCTGATGGGCCGTCTAAAATATCTACTGTAACTGCATAAACACCATATTTTGGTGGATGAAGGCCATCGATTGATATGTTTGCAGTTGGGTAACCTAGTTCACGACCTCGCTGATGACCCTGTATAACTGGACCTTCTATTCTGTGCCAATGGCCAAGCATGCGTGCTGCGTCCTCTGGCCGGCCTTCTGATAGGGCATTGCGAATTGCTGTAGATGAGAAAATTTGTTCACCATCTTTTACAAGTTCTGCAATAGTAACCTCAAATCCAAATTCTTTGCCATAATCCATCAGGTCTTGAGCAGTACCAGTTCTGCCATTGCCAAAACAAAAATCCGCACCGATAACTACATGTGTAAGGCCTAATGCTTTTTTGATGACATCACGTGCAAATTCACGTGCTCCAAGAGCTGATAAAGTAGCATTAAAGTTTAGCTGATATAAGCGTTCTACACCAAGTTTATCAAGGCGGTTTGCTTTGGCTTCAGCACTCATCAATCTAAATGCGGGAGATTTTGGTGCGAAGTATTCTCGAGGATGGGGCTCGAATGTTAACGTGCCTACATACGACCCACTCTCAGCGGCTATTTTGCGGACTAAATTTAAGGCAGCTTGGTGCCCTAAATGCACACCGTCAAAGTTGCCTATTGCTGCCACAGCGCCACGGTCAACGTCTGCTATAAATTGATAATCTCTAATAATACGCATGTGCTATACTCTTGGTTTAACGTAGATGACCTATTGAATAGGTGGGTGTCAATTGGGAAGTATTTAAAAATTTTGCTAATTTTGAAGTATCCGGCTGTTCGCGCGTATTAGTTTCTTCTGCTGCTAAGCCACCAGTTACAAATAAGCTGTCTATATCCTCCATAACAGCTCCACGTATATCGGTATTGATTCCATCACCAATACATAAAATTTCTGTGTCGGGTACTATTCGTCCTGCAATTGAGTTCAATCTATCACGAGCTAGATCATAAATCGGTGTGTGAGGTTTCCCAAAATTATGTGCTTCGCCACCCATTTTGTTATAAGCATCAGCAATGGCTCCAGCGCAATAAATTCGATGTGTACCTCTGTCTACTTGAATGTCTGGATTTGCACATAGCATTTTTAATCCACGTCTCTTTGCTATTAGTAATAATTCTGTATAATCTAGGGGAGTTTCAATACTATCGTCAAATAACCCTGTGCATACAATGCCTTCTGCATAATCTAATGGTACACGCTGAATATCAATATTCTGATAAAAATCTTCTGTGTTAAGTGTTTGAAAGAATATTTCATCTCGTTCAGGGCCTATGTGAAATATTTTTTTTCCGTAGGATCCAGATGCTAATGCTGCTCGCGAAGCATCTCCACTAGCCGTAATCCCTTGGTATAAGTTGCGTGGTATGCCAATATCATCAAGCTGGGGGTAAACTGCCAAAGCTGGTCTAGGTGAGTTTGTTAGTAAATGTACAATTCCACCAGATTTTGAGAATTGACACAGTGCATTAATTGCTTCTTTGAATGGCTCAACCCCATTATGTAAGCAGCCCCACAGATCACAAAAAATAGCATTATAATTGGTTGAAATTTCAGAAAGATTTTTAATAATATTTGTCATGGCGATGAACTAGCAGGTTATAAAGTAAATAGAAATATTAAACCGTACGCTTAGGTCTTGACTAGTGTTAAGACACTGCTTAAATGTTCCTTCGTTAGCACTCTACGGAGGTGAGTGCTAATATCGTTAAACCTCCGCGTAAAATTTTAAATGGAGCAATCCTCATGGCATTTACACCATTGCACGATCGCGTTTTGGTTCGTCGTACCGAAGGCGAAGAAAAAACAGCAGGCGGCTTGATTATACCTGAATCAGCTAAAGAAAAACCAGCTGAAGGTGAAGTTATTTCTGCAGGCGAAGGCGCACGCAAAGATAGTGGCGATTTGATCCCTATGGCAGTCAAAGCTGGTGACAAAGTTTTGTTTGGCAAATGGTCAGGCACAGAAGTTACAATCGATGGCGAAGAGCTATTGATCATGAAAGAATCAGACATTCTTGGTCTGCTTTAAATATAACACGAATTTAGGAGCATAAATCATGCCATCAAAAGACGTAAAATTCGGCACAGACGCACGTAATCTGATGCTAGAGGGTGTCAACATCCTTGCTGACGCTGTAAAAGTAACACTAGGCCCAAAAGGTCGTAACGTTATTCTAGATAAATCATTTGGCTCACCACGTATCACAAAAGATGGTGTTTCAGTTGCTAAAGAGATTGAACTTGAAGACAAGTTCATGAACATGGGTGCTCAAATGGTTAAGGAAGTTGCTTCCAAAACTAATGACACAGCTGGTGACGGTACAACTACCGCTACTGTTTTGGCTCAAGCTATTGTTCGTGAAGGCCTTAAATCAGTTGCCGCTGGTATGAACCCAATGGATCTTAAGCGCGGTATTGATACTGCTGTTACAACTGTAGTTGCAGCTATAAGAGAAATGTCACGTGAAGTGAAAGATAGTGCAGAAGTTGCACAAGTAGGAACTATATCTGCAAATGGTGAAAGCGCAATTGGCCAGCAAATCGCAGATGCGATGCAAAAAGTTGGTAACGAAGGCGTAATCACTGTTGAAGAAAACAAAGGCCTAGAAACAGAGACGGATGTTGTTGAAGGTATGCAGTTTGATCGTGGGTACTTATCACCTTACTTTGTAACAAATTCTGACAAAATGACTGTCGAACTAGAAGATTGTTTAATACTTCTACATGAAAAGAAATTGTCATCATTGCAATCTATGGTTCCATTGTTGGAAGCCGTTATCCAATCTGGCAAGCCTTTGATGATTATTGCTGAAGATGTAGAAGGCGAAGCATTAGCTACTCTAGTTGTAAATAAATTACGCGGTGGTTTAAAGATATCTGCTGTTAAAGCTCCTGGTTTTGGTGATCGTCGTAAAGCTATGTTACAAGACATCGCAGTTTTGACTGGTGGACAAGTAATTTCTGAAGATTTGGGAATGAAGCTAGAATCAGTGACAATGGACATGTTGGGAACAGCGAAAAAAGTAGCTATTACTAAAGATGAAACAACAATTATCGATGGTGCAGGTGAAAAAGCTGAAATTCAGGCTCGTGTTGCGCAAATTAAACAACAAATATCTGAAACAACTTCTGACTATGATCAGGAAAAACTACAGGAACGTTTAGCTAAATTAGCTGGTGGTGTTGCAGTTATTCGTGTTGGTGGAGCTACTGAAACAGAAGTGAAAGAGCGTAAAGACCGTGTAGATGACGCATTAAATGCAACACGCGCTGCTGTTCAAGAAGGTGTTGTCGTTGGAGGTGGTGTTGCTTTAGTTCAAGCTGCTAAAGCATTAGTCGGTATAACAGGTGAAAACGCTGATCAAGAAGCTGGTGTTGGTATTGTTCGCCGTGCATTAGAATCTCCATTACGTCAAATTGCTGAAAATGCTGGTGTAGATGGTGCTGTTGTTGCTGGAAAAGTTCGTGAAAGTGATGACAATACATTTGGTTTTAATGCTCAAACTGAAGAATATGGTGACATGTTTGGTTTTGGTGTGATTGATCCTGCTAAAGTGACACGTACAGCTTTGGAAGATGCAGCATCAATTGCTGGTCTGTTGATTACAACAGAGGCAATGGTTGCCGAGCGTCCAGCAGCTGCAGGTGCTGGTGGTGGAATGCCAGACATGGGCGGCATGGGCGGCATGGGCGGCATGATGTAATCAGTTCGCTTTGCGGACTTATAAACATAGGTTTTTTATATAATACCTAAAGCTTTATAGAATTACATTATCCAATATAAGAAAATAAAGGGTCGCTAAAATGCGACCCTTTTGTCATTTTATTAGATTTAAATAAACAGAAGTATTATAGAGTAAATTTATTTGCCATATAGTTTAATATTAAACTATATGGCAAATGCAAATTAATTATCAACTAAAATTTTATTAATATGTCCCATCTTGCGGCCAGATTTTACAATTTCTTTACCGTAAAGATGAATGCCAATACTTGTGTCTTTGGACAGCGTATCTATGTCTAAAGCGTCTGTTCCAATTAAATTAGTCATTAAAACGTTTGAATGACGTTTGCCATCACCTAAATGCCAGCCTGAGATTGCACGGATATGTTGCTCAAATTGATCAATAACGCAGCCATTTTGTGTCCAGTGGCCTGAATTGTGAACGCGAGGAGCAATTTCGTTGATTAATAATTCGTCTGACGTGACAAATAACTCAATTCCCATTACGCCAACATAATCTAATGCATTAAGAATTTTTCCAGTTAGTAAAACCGCATCCATACGTTGCGAAGTGGTAATACCAGCTGGAACATTTGTTGTATGCAGTATGCCGTCTTTATGTGTATTTTCACCTGGATCAAAGCACACTACTTCACCAGATTGATTGCGGGCGCCAATAACTGAAATTTCTTTTTCAAAATTTATTAGACCTTCGAGTACGCAAGGAGTTTTGCCGAGCTCTTCCCAAGCGATATTGCCACAATCTACTTCTTTTAAGCGTACTTGGCCTTTGCCATCATAACCAAAGCGCCTTGTTTTCATAATGGATGGCGCGCCAACAGTAGCTAGTGCGGACAAAAGATCAGATTGGGTATTTATATTGGCGTATGGTGCAACTTTAAGTCCTAGTTCTTCAAGAAATTTTTTCTCTATTATGCGATCCTGACTTGTTACCAAAGCATTTCTAGCAGGTAACACTTTACGTATAGTTTCAAGTGTATTTAATGCAGTTTCTGGAATATTTTCAAATTCAAATGTAATTACGTCAACTTCATTTGCAAACGTTATTAATGCGTTGGTATCTTCATATGCAGCAGTAGTAACTTTATTTGCAACTTGGCTTGCAGGTGGATTTTTTTCTGGTTCATAAATATGTGTTTTGAAGCCTAGCTTGCTTGCTGCTACAGCTAACATTCGGCCTAATTGGCCACCGCCTAGGATACCAATCGTTGAACCCTGTTTTAATGGATTAATCATATGATGGTTCATCTGGAATAGATTTAGACAAAGCTAAACGCCATTCGTCTAACCTCGTGGCTAACTCGGGGTCTGTAATAGCTATAATTGCTGCTGCCATTAACCCAGCATTCGCTGCACCTGTGCTGCCAATTGCCATCGTAGCGACTGGGTAACCTTTGGGCATCTGTAGTATTGAGTATAAGCTGTCTACACCGCTTAAAGCTTTAGTTTGGACTGGAACTCCAAGTACTGGAACTCGCGTTTTTGATGCCATCATGCCTGGTAAATGTGCTGCGCCACCTGCACCTGCAATAATAACACTTAACCCACGCTCAACAGCTGTTTTCCCATATTCCCACAAGCGATCAGGTGTACGGTGCGCTGAAACAATCTTAGTTTCAAAAGGGACACTAAGTTCATCTAATATATTAGCAGCTTTTTGCATAGTGGGCCAATCTGATTGTGATCCCATAATGATTCCGACTTTAATCTGTGACATAAGTTTATCGCTTTCATGTATTGCAGAAAGTATTGGTATAACCTGGAAATATTAGTTTAGGCAATAATATCTGGTGTCAGTTTATCTTTTAGACGTGCAATTATATCTTTAAGTGCTAATTTATTGCGTTTTAACCTCTTTAAGCTCAATAAGCCACTATTAGCTGTGAAATGAAGAGCCTTAATTGCATGGTCTGGGTCTTGGTGTGTTTCGCATAAGTAAATTAATTTAATTTTCAAAACATCTTTATAAGAAATTTCAGATAAGATTTTTATATTTTGCCCAAAATATATGTTAGTTAGAAACTTTATATATGATATTTGTGTTATTTCACCTCAATTCGCTTGAGATTTCCCACTAAAATCATCATATTCTAACAAGGTTGCCAACATGGGACCTGATTCAGTCGCTTAAAAAGGGCTTAAAATGACAAAAATATCTTTTGCATCCCATCCATTTTTATTGGGATTTGAACAGTTGGATCGTTTGGTTGAACGTACTGCTAAAACTGGAAATGAAGGCTACCCACCGTACAATATCGAACAAAGTTCTGATACAGCCTATAGAATAACACTAGCCGTTGCAGGATTTTGTGATGATGATTTATCAATTACGCTAGAAGACAGTCAATTAGTAATACGTGGGCGCCAAATAGACAACAGTGAAGGTAAAGTATTTTTACACCATGGTATAGCAGCGCGACAATTTCAGCGGAGTTTCGTTTTGGCTGATGGAGTTGAAGTTGCTGGTGCTAACTTAGAGAATGGTTTACTGCATGTTGATCTGCAAAGATCGGTACCAAACGCTATTGTTCAAACAATTGAAATAAATAAGAAATAGGACTAAAATATGACCCCCTTATATGAAAAAATGGGATTACCTAGTAATATTGTTTATATAAGATCTATCTCTCATGACGAATTACCTGTTGAGGTACTGGATAGCATTGATAAAAACATGCCACTATTTGCTGTTTATGCTGAAAATGGTCAGCAAATTGCTTTAGTTGAAGATCAACAAGTTGCTTTTGCATTAGCTCAAGAACACAAGTTTTCTCTACATTCTGTTCACTGAAACAGAGACTGATTTAATTAAAAATAGTGTATTTTAACTATTAATCAGTCCCATACTTTCTAATTTTAAAAGAATTTGATGTGCGCAGCTATCAACATCTACATTTTCTGTTTCCAAGCGGATCTCTGGATTTTTTGGGATATCATAAGGGTCTGAAATCCCAGTGAACTCTTTAATTTTTCCATCTCGCGCTAGTTTGTATAATCCCTTACGGTCGCGGCGTTCACATTCTTCTATACTTGTTGCAACGTGAATTTCTATAAATGCACCAAAGTGTTCAATTTCTTCACGAATGGCATTTCGTGTTATGGAATATGGTGCAATTGGTGCACAAATAGCAATGCCACCATTTTTTGTAATTTCAGATGCAACATATCCAATGCGTCTAATATTCAAATCACGGTGCTCTTTAGAAAATCCTAGTTCAGATGATAGATTTTTACGCACTAAATCGCCGTCCAGTAATGTCACAGGGCGACCGCCCATTTCCATTAACTTGACCATTAATGCATTGGCTATTGTCGATTTTCCTGAGCCCGAAAGCCCAGTAAAAAGCACGGTGAAGCCTTGTTTTGATCGCTGTGGTTTAGATTTACGTAATTCGTTAACTACAGCAGGAAAGGAAAACCATTCAGGAATGTCTAAACCTTCGCTTAGTCGACGGCGTAGTTCGGTGCCTGAGATGTCTAAAACTGTTACATTATCTGGATCGCTTATTTCCTCTTGCGCTTCGTATTGGGCACGCTCTTGCACATAGACCATGTTTTTGAAGTCGACCATTTCTATGCCCATTTCATTTTGATGCTTTTCGAACAATACTTGGGCGTCATATGAACCATAAAACTCTTCACCCTTACTGTTTTTTCCTGGGCCCGCGTGATCACGGCCCACAATAAAATGTGTACATCCGTGGTTTTTACGGATTAAACCGTGCCATATTGCTTCACGAGGACCAGCCATCCGCATTGCTAAGTTTATCAAAGACATTGTGGTGGTTGCCGCTGGATATTGATCAAGTACTGCTTCATAACAACGAACGCGAGTAAAATGATCAATGTCGCCTGGTTTTCCCATACCAACAACCGGATGTATTAATAGGTTTGCTTGGGCGTCACGTGCAGCTCTAAACGTTAATTCCTGGTGTGCCTTGTGTAATGGGTTGCGTGTTTGAAACGCAACTACACGATGCCAACCAACTTTTTGAAAAAACAAACGTAATTCATTTGGTGAATTTCGACGAGCACGAAAATCATAATGTACAACTGGTTGAATTCCTATGACGGCACCACCCAAATATACATCACCTGCTGTATTAAATAGATAATTTACTGCTGGATGTGCTTGGTCGTCCTCACCATAGACATTTTCAGCCTCTTTTTTTTTGTCTGGGATATAAATATCAGAAATTTCCAAGGTTGCTAAGATAACACCCTCTTGGTCGCGCAGAGCAATTTTTTGACCAGTCTTTAATTTTTCAGAAAAACTCTTAGAAACGTCTAACGTGATAGGTATTGGCCATAAAGTTCCATCAGCTAAACGCATATTTTCAATTACGTTGATGTAATCTTTTTTACCTAAAAAGCCTTTAAGTGGATAAAAGCCACCATTCATTAATAACTCTAAGTCACAGGTTTGTCTTGATGTTAGATCCCAAGAAATTAGGTCGGTTGCTTCAATTTTTAAAGATTGAGTAGCTTCAACAGGAGCATAAAGCTCAGGAATAAATTTCATCTTATCAGCAGCCATTAAATTTTCCATTAATTTTTAATATATTTAAATCTTTAATATTAAATTATCCTAAAACATAAACTATATTATTTATAAAGTGTGAAACTAAAAATTAAAAACTAAAAATTAATCCTCACAATACTATATCTTGGGGATTATTTCTCACCAGCCTGTGACCCGCGCTCACGATAAGGTGTTGTATCGTATTGTGATCTATAACATTTCGAAAAATGTGATGGTGAAGTAAAGCCACATGCTAGTGCCACATTAATTACTGACATATCAGTTTGCATCAATAGGTTACGTGCTTTCTGTAATCGAAGTTCCATATAATAACGTTTGGGTGATCTATCTAAATATCGCCGGAATAACCTTTCAAGTTGTCGTGTAGACATACCCACTTCTTGTGCTAATAATGAAGGCGAAATAGGTTCTTCAATATTTTCTTCCATCATTTTGATTACGTTTGCCAACTTTGGATGACGTACACCAATCCGAGTTGGAATAGATAAACGTTGACCATCTTTTTCTGTACGAGCTGAATTATATATCATTTGGTCTGCAACCCAGTTAGCAGCGTCTTGACTCATATCTTTAGATATAATTGATAACATCAAATCAATTGGTGATACTCCACCAGCTGCTGTGAAGCGATTACCATCCATTGTAAATACAGTTTTTTGTAAGTCAACTTCTGGAAATTCTTCTTCAAAGCTATCTAAATTTTCCCAATGAATTGTACTTCGTTTTCCATCCAACAATCCAGCTTTAGCTAAGACATAAGTAGCAGTACATATACTTCCAATTTGTGTGCCCTTTCGAGCTTCTTTTCTTAACCAGTTTAATATTGGTTGTGTTGTATGCTTACGAATATTTAAGCCCCCACAAACGATTATTACATCATTACGCTTTGTGTCTTCTAAACCAAAGTCTAATTTAATTTCTATTGAGTTTGAGGCAGTTACAAACTCACCACCTATGCCTGCAAGTGCCCAGTCATATACAACATAATCACTAAAGCGATTTGCATGGCGTAAAGTTTCTACAGCGCAAGAAAATGGCAGCTGGGAAAATTCGCCTAGTAATAAAAATATAAACCGTTTTAGTGGCGCATGGTCAGTCATTTTAAAGCCCTTAAATCGTTTGAAAATCAGCTTTTTTTCGCAGCTAATAAAAGAACAATTACTCTCACTTTATTTTTTTACAATAGAAAACTAATGTTGCGATGTTTATCATTAATTATTTTTACGTAAAAAGTGCTGGTTTTGAGTTGATAGCTGTCTTAAGCATAACTTCAAAACTAAAAATGGAGTCTGAAATGACATCGGAATGGAAAAAATCAGGATGGCGCAATAAGCAACGAATTCAGATGCCTGAATATCTGGATCAAGCAGCACTAAATGCTGTTGAATTTCGTTTATCATCTTATCCACCATTAGTTTTTGCTGGCGAAGCAAGATCATTAAAGGCAAAACTAGCTGCTGCATCGCGTGGAGAAGCATTTCTCCTTCAGGGCGGGGATTGTGCAGAAAGCTTTGATGAATTTAATGCCGATATGTTGCGTGATACCTATAAAGTAATGTTACAAATGGCTGTTGTTTTAACATTTGGTGCTAAAGTTCCAGTTGTTAAAATTGGACGTGTTGCCGGCCAATTTGCAAAGCCAAGGTCGACACCGACAGAAACCATTGATGGAGTAGAACTACCTAGTTACCGTGGAGATATCATCAATGAATTAGAGTTTACGCCAGCTGCGCGCATTCCTAATCCTGAAAATATGCTACGCGCGTATACTCAATCAGCGGCATCTTTAAACTTATTGCGAGCATTTAGCCAAGGTGGTTTTGCAGATATTCATCATGTCCAAGAATGGAATTTGGGATTCGCAAATGCAGCAGGATCCGCTCAAAAATATAAAGATTTAGCCAAGCGAATATCAGATGCCTTAGACTTTATGACAGCTGCAGGAATTAGTTCAGATAGCACTGACGCGCTACGTACGGTAAACTTTTACACTTCTCATGAAGCACTATTATTGGAGTATGAAGAAGCTCTATGCCGAGTTGACAGCACAACTAATTTACCAATTGCTGGATCTGGTCATATGATCTGGATTGGTGACAGAACGCGTCAACCTGATGGCGCACACGTGGAGTTTTGTAGTGGTGTGCAAAATCCAATTGGTTTAAAATGTGGGCCAACAATTTCAGAAGATGATTTATTACGCTTAATAGATAAACTTAATCCTGAAAACGATGCAGGCCGATTAACATTAATTGCGCGTTTTGGTGCAGGAAATGTAGGTGATCATTTACCCCGCTTGATAAAGGCAGTTCAAGCAGAGGGACGTAATGTATTATGGACTTGTGACGCAATGCACGGGAATACTATTAAATCTTCAACTGGTTATAAAACAAGACCATTTGAAAGTGTATTACGTGAAGTGCAAGAATTTTTTGCGGTCCATAAAGCTGAAGGCACAGTGCCAGGTGGGGTGCATTTTGAAATGACAGGTAAAGATGTTACTGAATGTACTGGTGGTTTTCGTGCTGTAACTGATGAAGATCTTTCATCACGTTATCATACAGCTTGTGATCCACGCTTGAATGCTTCCCAAGCTCTTGAGTTGGCATTTTTAGTTTCTGAACTATTGGAGTCTCGTCATAATGCAGCCTGTAAAGCACTATGATTTTGAGTATCAACATAGATTTTAATATTTTAACATAAGCCAGCTTACTTTTGGTAATCTGGTTTATTTTTTATTAAAACTTATAGTTTTGTTAAATTTTGTTAATCAATATTAAATTATGTTTCATACTGAAAATTTATTTTATTTATGATATCATTTTAGAATAAAATTATAAAATTTCCAATGTGCTGCGTTTCTGATTTAATATGCAAGCGAATTGTTAAATGTGGAGTAGCTTATGACTAAAACACGCCGTGGGTTATTAATTATCCTTTCATCACCATCAGGAGCAGGGAAATCGACCCTATCTCGAATGTTGTTAGACTGGGATCCTAGTTTAAGGTTTTCTGTTTCTGCAACGACGCGTGATCCACGTTCTGGTGAAGTTGATGGTCGTGAGTACTATTTCAAGACATACAATGAATTTGAAAAATTAATTGTTTCAGATGGTATGTTGGAGCACGCTAAAGTCTTTGATAACTATTATGGATCACCAAAAGAGCCAATTGAAAGTGCAGTTTCTAAAGGTATAGACGTAGTATTTGACGTTGATTGGCAAGGTGGAAAACAAATCCGTGCATCATCAATGAAAAATGATGTAATTTCTATTTTTATTTTACCGCCATCAATCTCTGAATTGGAACGTAGGTTAAATGCACGCGGCCAAGATAGTATTGAAGTGGTTGCAAGCCGGATGTCAAAATCAAAAGATGAAATTAGTCATTGGAATGAATATGAATATTTAATAGTAAATAATGACTTGCAACAGTCTTTTGAAGCTTTGAAATCTATACTGATAGCGGAGCGTACAAAACAGGCACGGCGCAATGATTTAGAATCTTTAATAGAAAATTTAAATACAGAATTTGATACAATGTCATGACTATTTATAGTCTTCAAGATATTAAGCCAGAATTACCGTCGGATGATGATTATTGGGTAGCTCCTAATGCACAAGTTATTGGGAAAGTTCGAATTGGATCTGGTTGCGGCATATGGTTTGGTGCAGTCATTAGAGGAGATAATGAATTAATCACTGTTGGTGATGGTACTAATATTCAAGAAAATTGTATCTTGCATACTGATGAAGGTTTACCACTAAATGTTGGTAAAAACTGCACCATTGGCCACTCAGCTATTTTACACAGTTGTATAATTGGGGATAATTCTTTGATTGGTATGAATGCTACAATACTTAACGGTGTGAAAATTGGCAGAAACTGCCTTATTGGTGCTGGGGCATTAGTTAAGGAAGGCACTGAAATTCCAGACAATTCTTTGGTTGTTGGGATGCCAGCTAAAGTTATCCGAAAAATTAAAGATAATGATGTAATAAAATTGCAGAAATCTGCCAAAGATTATCAGCATAAAATGCGAATTTTTCTTAAAAACTTAATTGAAATCTGATAGTTTTTAGATAAAGTTTTGATTGTAAAAAGGTTTATGATTATGAATGATTTTCTGATTCCTGGACAACTAGTGACACATCCCAGTCAACCAGACTGGGGAGTTGGGCAAGTTCAATCTGTTATAAATGGAAAGATAACTGTAAATTTTGAAGAGCAAGGAAAAGTTGTTATTAATGGATCTACTATTGAATTGAATCTAGTCTACTAATCTTTAAAGTATTTTAGGTTTGTAAACTTTTCCCATTATTAAATTATTCTTTGAATAATATGAAAAATGATAAATGCACATTGATAAAAATTATCTAACAATAAAAATTGCCCAATCAGATCAAGAATTGCGTGCCGCACAGCGATTACGCTATCGCGTTTTCGTTGAGGAATTGGGTGCTAATACATCTGAAAAATGTCACAGATTACAGTTAGAATATGATGAGTTTGATGATAGTTTTGAACACCTTATTCTAGTAGATGAGGCAAATAAGGATGTTAGTGAGAACGTTATTGGCGTGTATCGTCTTTTAACAGGTGATGTCGCTTATAAAGAAAAAGGGTTTTATAGTGCCGTAGAATATGATCTGCAAAAATTGATAAACTCTGGACGTAAAATTTTAGAATTAGGGCGTTCATGTGTCAACATTCATCACCGCGGTGGAGTTGCTTTATACATGATGTGGAATGGGCTAGCTGAATACGTTATAAAAAATAAAATAGATATATTATTTGGTGTTGCTTCATTCCATGGTACAGATTCTAATGCTATAGCTCATGCACTTTCTTTCCTACATCATAATCATCTTGCGCCTGAAAACCTTCAAGTGAGAGCGTTAGGTAAAAATAGAATTGAAATGGACATTCTTCCAATATCTGAAGTCAACAGAATGATCGCTTTAAAGCAATTACCTCCTCTAATCAAAGCGTACATCAGGCTTGGTGGTTTCGTGGGCTGTGGAGCTAGTTTAGATAATGATTTTAATACAATTGATGTATGCCTTGTGATGGATACTCAACGCATGTTGGACAAATATAAGTCAATGTATTTAAAGGGAGCAAAATAATGCAAGCATGGCAGGGCATTCCTGAAGCAGAACTTGAGCGTCCAAAAGGACTGGGGTGGCTTCTATTAACGTTTAGATTAGCTTTGATTGCTTCAACTATTTTAACTATGTTTATTCCTCTGATTATATTGCGAACTGTTGGGAAAAAGAATGCAGGACAGTTGATTGTTAAATTAGCATGCATGGGGTCATTATTCTTTATGGGTATTCGACTGATTAGAGTTGGAAAACCAATGCAATATGCCGGTGCGGTGGTTGCAAACCATTCATCATGGCTTGATATTTTTGTATTAAATGCGGCACAAAAAGTTTATTTTGTTTCTAAAGCAGAAGTTAGAGAATGGCCATTTATTGGTATGATTGCCAAACATGTGGGTACTGTGTTTATTAGACGATTACGCAGTGATGCAATAAATCAAAAAAATGTATTTTTAGAGCGTATTTTTCTAGGCGATAAGCTATTATTTTTTCCCGAAGGAACTAGCACTGATGGGCGCAGGGTATTACCGTTTAAATCATCTTTATTTGCTGCTTTTTTTGAAAAAGGTGCATTAGAATTGACATGGATACAACCAGTAACTGTTAATTATGTTGCTCCAAAGTCTAAACGGCGAAATTGGTATGGCTGGTGGGCTGAGATGGGATTTTTTGCAGCATTTATTATGGTTCTGTCTGAGTGGAAGCAAGGAAGTGTCGAATTAATATTTCATGATCCTTTAAGCGTTGCTGAATTTAGTGATCGCAAAGAGCTTGCGCTAGCCGCTGAAGCTGCAGTTTTTGCAGGATTAAAGCTTAGGTAATTCGAGTGATGTATTCTTCTAATTGTTTACCTGGATTTTCATGCGCCCAAATTTCAGGACCAAGAGCTAAAAAATCTATTACTGGTGCTAACTCCTTGGCAACATTTAGAGTTACATTTCCTTCGGCAACAACAGGTATTTCAACCATTTCTGACCACCATTCAAAAGTATCAAATTCTGTAATATCGCCATCAGTTAAGGCGGTTTTGCTTACTGGACCAAAACATATATAGTCTGCGCCAACTTCTCCAGCATTCATACCAACATGGCGAGATGTCCCGCAATGAGTTCCTATAATTGCATTTGCGCCCAACTCATCACGAATTTCACGTAAAGTTTTTGCTGCATCTACTCGGTGAACGCCATCAAGGCCTAAAGCATCAACCAAGCGATAATGCGTAGAAATTACTGCACTTACATCGCGCACATGTGAAACATCACGTAATTGATCTGCGTGTCGACTAATGACAGTTTCGTCTTCTGATACTAAACCCAAACGTACACATGCCATAGGAAAAGCATCCATTAAGGGTGCTAATGTTTCTGAGTAGAACGACAGCTCTGCATTACTTGGGGTTATTAAATAAATTTGTGGTGTTTCTTGCTCTGACATTTTAAACAGCCTTTGTTTATAACCGTTTAACCATGCTTTCGACACACGTCAAAGGGCAAAATATAAAGATTATCATATTGTACATTTTTTTAAGTTTTTTTATTTTAAAACCACTAATTTATTGCACTGAAACTGTTATCATGTGAAATAGCTAACAAGAAAAAAATGGTTTCTGTGTTCGCATTAAATAAAAATTATAAATTGCAACCTAACACTTTTAAGAAACCCAATAAGTGGGAAGCGGATGAATAAAATTTTTGATCAAGAAGTGGTGGAGCAGACTGCCATAAAGGCGCGTGATTGGGTTCAAATACTTGCTCGTTACAGGACGCCGAGTCTCGTTAGAAGTGTCTTTGAACTAGTTGTCACTTTGGTCCCATTTACAGCTCTTTGGGCACTGGCATGGGTTAGCCTATCATATTCACATTGGTTGGCGTTTGCATTGTCCATTTTTAATAGTCTATTTATTGTTCGTTTGTTTGTGATCCAACACGATTGTGGACACGCATCTTTCTTTAAAAATAGGAGTGTAAGTGATTGGGTGGGTCGAGTTTTAGGTGTGTTTACTCTCACACCTTACGATGTTTGGCGTCGTACACATTCTGAACATCATTCTGGTTCTGGTAATTTGGAGCGCCAAGGTATGGGCGATATTCATACAAAAACAGTTTCTGAATACAGAGCACTAAATACACGCCAACAATTTATGTATCGCTTATACAGAAATCCATTCGTTTTATTTGCTCTCGGGCCAACCTATTTGTTTATTCTACAAAATCGATTGCCACTTGGTTTAATGAATGCCGGTACTAAATATTGGACTAGTGCCATGGGTACTAACGTTGCCATAATTGCAATATTAGGTATTATTTATTATTTTGGGGGCTGGGCTCCAGTTGTTCTGATTTTTTTACCAAGTACAGTTTTAGCTGCAACATTGGGTGTTTGGCTGTTTTATGTTCAGCATCAGTTCGAGGAAACTCATTGGAAGCGTGAGGAGGAATGGGATATGCATGAAGCTGCGCTTGGGGGATCATCGCACTATGATTTACCAGTTGTATTGCAATGGTTTTCTGCAAATATTGGGATCCACCACGTTCATCACTTATATAGCCGAATTCCTTTTTACAGATTACCTCAAATTGTAAAAGATCATCCAATGTTGAGTGAGAATCAACGCTTAAGTATTCGTGAAAGTTTAGCATCAGTAAAGCTTCACCTGTGGGATGAGGCAGAGCGGCGTTTAATTTCATATAAAGAGCTGCATACCAAATATGGCAAAATGTAATATACTTATTTTTGAATTGTATATTTAACAATAAAGGGCATGTCATTTATAACGCGCCCTTTATTTATTTTTAATTCTAAATTTATTTGCGTAGAATAGAGGTCCCAGCATATAGAGCAGTTGCTCCTAATGTTTCCTCAATACGTATTAATTGGTTGTATTTGGCTAACCTATCAGATCGAGCTAAAGACCCGGTCTTGATTTGGCCACAATTAGTTGCCACTGCTAAGTCAGCAATTGTTGCATCTTCTGTTTCTCCAGAGCGATGTGACATTATTGATGTATAGCGTGCGCGGTGTGCCATATCTACTGCTTCAAGTGTTTCTGTTAAAGTTCCAATTTGGTTTACTTTTACTAAGATAGAGTTTGCGCAACCTTTCTCTATACCAATGGCTAAACGCGCTGGGTTTGTCACAAATAAATCATCTCCAACCAATTGGCATTTATGGCCTACTAAATCTGTTAATGCCTTCCAGCCATCCCAATCATCTTCGTCCATCCCGTCTTCGATGGAGAGAATGGGATAGCTTGCAACAAGATCAGCTAGATATTCAGCATTCTCTTGCGAAGATAATTTTTTACCTTCGCCTTTGTAATGATAAATTCCATCAGAATAATATTCAGATGCGGCACAATCCAAAGCTAGGTAAACTTCTTCACCAGGCTTGTACCCAGCTTTTTTGATCGATGTCATAATAAAATCTAGGGCTTCCTTTGTTGAGCTTAGGTTGGGTGCAAAGCCGCCTTCGTCTCCAACTCCAGTATTATGCCCTGCCTTAGATAGCTCTTTTTTTAATGTATGAAAAATTTCAGAACCTATTTGCACAGCATGCCGTATGCTTTCAGCTGCTACTGGCATAATCATAAATTCTTGGATATCAATGGGATTGTCTGCATGTTCACCGCCATTGATGATATTCATCATAGGTACTGGTAAAGTTCTAGCAGAAGTTCCGCCTACGTATCTATATAGAGGCTGGCTTGTGAACTCAGCTGCTGCTTTCGCAATTGCTAAAGAAACTCCTAGGATAGCATTTGCTCCCAAACGTGCTTTATTTGGAGTGCCATCTAATTCAATCATGGCTTCATCAATTTCAACCTGTTCAAGCGCATCTGCACCTCTTAAGCAATCTGCAATCTCACCATTTACAAAATCAACTGCTTGAAGCACACCCTTGCCAAAGTAACGCGACTGATCATTATCTCTTAGTTCAACAGCTTCATGAGCACCTGTCGAGGCGCCAGAAGGCACTGCTGCTCGTCCAAGGGTTCCGTCCTCTAAGATTACGTCTACTTCGACTGTGGGGTTCCCACGACTATCTAAAATCTCACGTGCGAAAATATCCGTTATTGTGCTCATAGATCAATATCCTTGCTGTCTTATCATTATTACATTGTTCTTTAACCTAGCAAGTGGCTGGATGCAAAGAATACACTAAAGTTTGCTGAATAGTATTTTTATTAAATAAGATTATAACTATTCTTAATTGAACTATCCTGTTTCAATAATTGTTGCTACATAAATCCACATTGGTAGGGTTAGTGCGCTCAACAACGTAGACTGGGCTATTAAGGTTGCCACTGGTCTGCGGGCTGCACCAAACTTAGCAGCGAGTACATGGCCTGCAGATGCTGTAGGTAAAGCTGCGAAAACAATTAAAACAGTTAATTGTGGAATAGTTAACTCAAATAAAAACCCTAAGATTAACGCAATCATGGGCATGGCTATTAATTTAATGAAATTCATAAATGCAGTGAAGCGATTAATCTTCATTAATGCAGTCCAATCCATTGAGGCGCCTATTGATAATAGGGCTATAGGAATTGCTGCGTTGCCAAGGAGTTTTATTGGCATCATTATTGGGGTTGGGATTGTAACACCACTAATGCCAACTAAGACACCGGAAAAGCTTGCTAAAAAAAATGGATTTACCAGAACTGCAATAATAGTTTTCCAAAAGTTAGTATTATTACTACTACTTGATAGTGCACTTATTGCTAAAACATTAGATATTGGCACCGCTATTCCCAGTACTACTGGCATTAATGCATTTGCAGCAGGCATCAGTGATGTTGTGGCAAGTAAACCGACAGCAGTATTAAACCGCCAAGAGCACTGCCAAAGTCCAGCAAAATCAATAAATCGATCTGGGCCCAAAGGTTTTAATAAATAAGCAAGGATCATTGCAATAAATAATAATGAACAAACTGATATGGCTAAAGTAAATATCTGTGGCAAGGGTATGGGGCGACTTGCAATAGAAGAAAATAATAACGCAGGGAAAAGTATGTCAAAGTTCAGCCTATCCAAGCCTAGCCAAGCATTTTCAGATAAACGGTTTCGGATTAAGCCACCCAAAGCTACCAAACAAAAACTAGGCGCTAATGCTACCATGATTATTAAAAACATCTTTATTCAGGTTTCTTAGGTACGCCATATAATTCTAACCGGTGACCACGTAGTTCATATCCCAATTTTTCAGCAATACGCTCTTGTAGTTCTTCAATTTCAGGATCTACAAATTCTATTACATTTCCAGATTGTATATCAATTAAATGATCATGATGTTCTCTCTTAGCATCTTCGTAACGTGCGCGCCCATCTCCAAAATCAACACGTTCTAATATTCCTGCTTCTTCAAATTGTTTTACTGTTCGGTAAACTGTAGCAATAGAAATCGAATTATCAATTTTAGACACTCTGGAATAAATTATATCAACATCTGGGTGGTCTTTAGACGCGTCTAATACTCTGGCAATAACTCGGCGTTGCTCAGTCATCCTTAAGCCAGATGATTCACATCGTTCAATAATTGTATTCATTAAAAATCCATTTTTATATTCAGAATAAGTTTAAGAGCTGCAATTTTAATACATTAATCTACATCTAGAAATAGCATAAAAATATAGAAGGCAAAAGGCAGTTTATATTAAAATAAAAAAACACCCAAGTAGGGGGACTACTTGGGTGTTTATTTAAATAACTAAAATTTTATATTCATGATAATTCAGATAACTTTATTAAACATATATTATATTGTTAATTATCTCTCTTACATACTATTTGAATAAGCATGTCAATACCTGAGTAAAACAATCAGGTATAAAAATTTAAATAATTCTCATGGTAGTATCTGTAACCTATTTTACAATTTTAATTACAAGATTATAATTTATGAGGTCTAAAAAATGAGAATTTTGTTATTATTCTAGCCAACGTAAAGCAACTATTATAAATAAAGCTATGAATATAGTTTCTAATATCAATAATAAAATAGCTGGGAGCCCAACATTAATCACTTCTTTTAATGCAGTTTTCATTCCAACAGCCGCAATTGCTGAAAGTAGAGCCCATCTTGAAATTTCTGCAGCAGTCGTAGAAAAAATAGTTGGAACTAATCCAAAAGAGTTTACGATCGCAAAAAAAATGAAGGCGACAACAAAGCTTGGTAAAATTGGAAGATGTTGAGTGCTGTTTTGAGCTTTTATTTTCATACATCGTATTGCAATTGTTGCTATTAATATTACTGGTGCTAGCATCGCAACGCGGATTAATTTTACAACTGTTGCAATGTCACCAACTTCTTCAGATTTAGAGAATCCAGCCCCTACAACTTGTGCTACATCATGGATTGTGGCACCGATAAAAATTCCTGATAGCTTATCATTATAGTTCATTGCATCAGAAAGAATTGGATAAATAATCATTGCAAAAGTTGATAATATAGTAACGCCAACTACTGTAAAAAGTAAGCGTTCTTCGGATCGTTCGTCTTGCGGTAATATTGCAGATATTGCCATAGCAGCTGATGCACCACAAATAGCTACAGATCCGGCAGATAAAAATGCAAAACGTGGCCCAAAACCAAACATTCCTGCAATTAAAAGTCCAAATAAAATTGTTAATATCACGCCACTAATAACAATGAAAACAATAGGCCAGCCTAAATCTATTATCATTTCAAAACTGACCCTTAGCCCAAGCATAGCAATTCCAAAGCGAAGTAATGTGCGGGACGAAAATTTTATCCCTAATCCGCATTTTTGATCAGTAGATAAAAAATTTAATGCCATACCAAATAAAAGCGCCATTAGCATCGAGGGTGCGCCATAATGGTCTGAAATAAATTGAGCTGCTAAGGCTATTAGCACTGAGATTAATAATCCTGGGAATATTAATTTAGTTTTAGAAATATATACTGAAGTTGTAATCATGCGCTGGTGGACCTTCTTAATTAATATAATGGAAATTTTCTGTGAGAGAACACAAACACATTGATAATACTTGACAAATATAGTCAAGAATTATTATTAATACTAAAATTATAAATGGTTTTATAAATAATATTTAATATTACTTTTTATAATTTGGTCTTAAATTCATCAAACGAGGTTTGTAATGTCGTCACCATCCAACCCTGCAATTAGATTAATGCATCAACATAAAATAAATGATAATTGCATACATATAGATAAAACTTCATTTGATGAATGTGAACGCCAAATACTCCAGATAACTAGGTTCTTTTTTTTAGCTTTTCATTATCCTGAAACTCATGCTTGGATAATTGCATATAAAACTTCTGAAAAAAATTTCAATACTCCCTACGGCGCTACAATCGCAAATGCTGTGCAAATTGCATTAAATATACTTTGTGGGACAAGGGGGGCAGGGCTTAATTATCACGATCCAAAATGTGAAACGTGCATAAAATATATTACTCTTCATGAACACTGCTTTATTGAAACACTATATTTTATTCGAAAGTTAAATAAATTTGGAGCCAAGGAAAATGCTATTATATTATGCGAAGGAATGGCTGAAAATAAATTTCTTGATGCAATGAATAAATTAGCAACTATTATTGAAGAGTATCATACTCATAAAATTAAAATGCCTTTTTATGATAATATTAATATAAAGCGAATGCACTAAATGTATTCATAGCATCTAAAAAATAATTTTTATTGAAATATTTATTCTAAGATTTGGTTATTTGAATTGGGCACCATAATTTCTCTAAATACTAGACAATTCATATATTAAATTTGTATAGAATAAATAGAACTATTTATTTTATTATTCATTAAAATATTTATGTCAAAATACATTAAATAATAAATTTATTTTATAATGATAAAGCTATTGACTCTCCTGTAATAATGTTGATTAAAACACTCAGGTATATTCCGATCAAAATACTCGGGTATATATCCAATCAAAGACTTAGATATTTGGAGAAGCTAAAATGCTTAAAACAAAACTAAAATATACGACATTTGCTATAGCCGTAACAATGATGGGTTCTATCGCTGCAGCAGATGGTCACTCAGCCATGAACTATGGGCCATTTCCAGTAACTGTAAAAGGTTACACAGGCGATGCAACTAATTCTGTATCTTATTCTGGACAAATTGCTCGTCATGTTCTGCATGACAGCCTCAAGGTCCTAGCCGGCCGTGGTGATGGTGGGGCTAACTCTTCAGCGCTCAAGGCAGAGATGTTATCATACTTTTCAGGCTCTGAAAAAAACAAAGCTATTTTAGCGCCGGGTAGTAAAGATGAATTCATTATTAAGCAAGGAACGCTAAACGAGATTTCTTCTGGAAAAAATATAGAAGGCAAGTTTTACAATGGTCCTATGCTAGCTTGGCCAGGATCAATGAAGGGCCGTGAAGTTGCTTTGCATATGATTGATCGTGCGTCTACAGCAAATAAAGGCGTTGATGCTGAAAATGGATATAATTGGCCTCAATTAATCTCAAAGTTCACAATGGGTGCTATGGCTTACAGCCAAGCTGTTGATAACTATTTGGATGAGAAGCTAGACGCTGGTACGAAGCCTAACAATAAGCCTTACAAAGATGGCAAGCATTATACTGGAAAAGAGCATGTCTGGGATGAAGGTTTTGGATATTTTGGTGCAGCTGCACACACATTATCTTTAACTGCTGACCAGGCTTACGGGATTGCTAAACGCAAAGACATGGCATCAGCAGACGCTAATGGCGATGGTTTAGTTGACCTAAAGTCAGAGATGGTTTTTGGGCCTGCATATTATGCTGCTGCGTTTGATCGATCTGGAAGTAAAAGCACAAATTATTTAAATAATATAATGAAGGCTTATGTAGATGGTCGTATGGTGATTACATCAGCAGACGGTGCTATTCTTACAGATGGGCAGCGCCAGGAAATAAAAAATTATGCGTCTGTTATTGAGTCTAACTGGGAGCAAGTTCTAGCTGAAGCTGTTTTTAAATATGCTGGTTCAGCTTACAAAGACATAAGCAAGGTGCAAGAAGATGGTGCCGATCAGGCTAAAGCATACAATGCTTATGTTAAGCATTGGGGTGAACTGAAAGGCTTCTCTATGGCGCTACAAAGTGGCCGTAATAATTTAGGGGAAACAGCTGGCACAATGAATGATTTAATTCTATTTGGACCAGTAACTTTAGATAACTCTTATGTAACTAGTGTTACATCGAACGGTGATTTCAAGCGTGAAAAACGTATGACGTGGAGTGACTACCAACTTAATTTGTTAAAGGTGCAAAAGTTAATGGTTGATAAATTTGGCATTAAAGCATTGGTTAATAATAAATTAGGTGATATTGCAGCTCTTGCTGGTAAATTAGGCGACGCTTCAAGTGCTGAGACTGATTAAACATGATTGGGTGGCGCAGTTGCGCTGCCCAATACTTTAAACTTGAGGTAATCTATGGATAATTTCTATCAGATAATATCGCTTTTAGCTGATTTTACAGACCCTAGAAAACGTATTTTTGTAGGTTACCTCTTTCTTTCACTATTTATAGCCTTCCTTTGGTTAATACTTTTCAAGAAAACAACTATTTCAATAGCTTTATCAAAAGTATTTGACCCAAAAGTATTTTTTTCAAAATCTGCCAGAGCAGATTACAAGATATTCATTATAAATCGAATTTTTTCATTATTTATTTCGCCATTGTTAGTTACACAAATTGCTATAGCAACAGCTATTTATTTTTTGCTGCATCGACAAGATTTTATCCAATCAGGTTACTTTAATGATACCAAAATTGGCACTGTTGTTTTTTTGTTTACAGTATTTATGTTTATAATTGATGACTTAACAAAGTATTTAATGCACCGATGGATGCATCAGTTTCATTTTTTGTGGGCAATACACAAAGTGCATCACTCAGCAGAAACGCTTACACCACTTACTGTTTATCGAGTGCACCCTTTAGAAGGTATTCTTTATTCTTTTAGGGGTGCTATTTCTCAAGGTATTGCAATTTCACTTTTTGTTTTTCTGTTTGGAAACTTAGTGGATCTTTATACAATTGTTGGTGTAAATGTATTAGTATTTATATTTCACATTACTGGTTCAAACCTAAGGCACTCGCATATAACCATCAGTTACTGGCCATGGTTGGAACGCTTTTTAATTTCACCAGCGCAACATCAGTTGCACCACTCAATTGCAGAAGAACATTATGATAAGAATTATGGTGCTGCGCTTGCCGTATGGGACTGGATGTTTGGATCGTTACATTTGTCTGAAGAAAACAAGAAATTAAAATTTGGATTAATGCAGCATGAAGCAAGTTCAACAAATTTAGTTGATATATATATTCGACCATTTAAAGATATAGCAAAAATTATAACTAAACAATTTGGAAGAGCCAGAAAGCTAACTAATTGGGTTTTTGGCAATTAAGAATACTGAATACGTATTGATTATTTGAAATTAGTTAGCTTATAATTTTTTTAAAAATTAAACTGTTAAATTAGCCCTTAAACTTACAGTTTAAGGGCTAATTTATTTACTGATCAAAACCAACTTCTTCCGTAATTTTTAATGATTTTGGCCGAAGTTTTGCTATCTGTATAAGTGGTATACTATCCGGTACAAGCTTACCCCAGCTAGATACAAGTTTAGATGGATTTGAGCCTGGCCTTAATGGGTATTCCCCATTCTTTTCAGCGTATATTTCTTGTGCAGTTTCATTTGTTAACCATTCCATTAATTTGATTGCATTTTCTTTATTTGGGGCAGCTTTTGTAAGTGCTACACCGGATAGGTTTACATGTGTTCCGCCATTTTCAAATTTTGGAAATATAATGCGAACACTTTCAGCCCACGCTCGTGACTCTTTTTTAGATAATAATTTTTTCATATAATACGTATTTCCGATAGAGATGTCGCATTCTCCAGCCCATATAGCTTTGACTTGTGCTCGATCGTTACCAGATGGCTTGCGTGCTAAGTTCTTTTTCAGACCTCGCAGCCATTTCTTTGTTTCATCTTCACCATGATGGGCTATCATCGAAGACGTGAGCGCTAGATTATATGCATTTGTACCTGCTCGTGTGCATAGACGACCCTTCCATTTAGTAGAAACAAGATCTTCATATGTTGTAACTTCACCATCAGGAACACGTTCTTTTGATGCGTAAATAATTCGTGCTCGTGAAGTTAACCCAAACCAATGCCCTGATGGGTCACGAAACTCACCTGGAATATTTTTATTTATTATTTCAGAAACTACAGGCTGCGTCACCCCAGCATTAACGACTGCAGTAAGGCGAGAAATATCTACAGTTACAACTAGATCAGCTGGGCTTCGGTTTCCTTCTGCAACTAACTTTTCAACAAGACCTTTTTTTAAAAATGCTATATTGATATTAATTCCAGTTTCTTTGGTAAACGCATCAAATAATGGTTTAATTAGTTCTGGTTGACGATATGAATAAACGTTTATTTCGTCTGCTTGTACAGCGGTACTACTTATGGTCGTAATTGCAGCTGCGGTTGTAATTAATGTGCGAAATTTCATAATAAGCTCCAGTTGTGAATCTATTATAAAACTTACCAAATAAACTTTATTAACTCAATACCCGATAAAAACAATCAAGTATAAATCAATATATAGATACTAGTATCTTTTATAAGATAGTTTTTTCTTTTTCTAATTTTTTAACGATATTCCAAAGATTATTCATTTCATCTAAATTAGATTGAATTGGGCTTTTTCCAATAGCGGCAAGTTTTTGTTCTACGCTTTCAAAACGGCGACTAAATTTTTCATTAGCTGCCCGTAATGCTTCTTCAGGATCAATTTTTAAATGGCGAGCAAAATTTGTCATTACAAACAGTAAATCGCCGTATTCTTCAACTTGATTATCATATGATAAAATTTCACGAGCTTCGGTTAATTCTGCAATTTCTTCTGTAATCTTATCTGTAACACCTGAGATGTCTGGCCAGTCAAAACCCACTCGTGCTGCGCGATTTTGAAGTTTTACTGCACGAGTTAACGCTGGTAGATTTTTGGCTATTCCACCTAATGTTTTGGTTGGTCCATTATGTTTATCTGATCGTTCACTTTCTTTGATTTTCTCCCAATCTGATATTTGTTGTTTTGTTGTTTTGTATTGGCCTGCTCCATCAAAAACATGTGGATGTCTGCGTATCATTTTATCTGAAATATTTTTTACTACGCTTTCGAAAGTAAAATATCCATCTTCTGAGCCCATTTGTGTATAATAAATGACTTGTAACAATAAATCCCCTAACTCACCTTCAAGATCCTCCCAATTAGATTGATCAATGGCATCAGCAACTTCATAGGCTTCTTCTATTGTATAAGATGCTATAGATTTATAGGTTTGCTCAATATCCCAAGGGCATCCAGTTTTTGGATTTCTCAGTCTAGCCATAATTTCTAGAAGTCGTGGAACACCACCGTTAGGGTCATGGCATATATTCTGACTATCATTTTGTGCTTTTGTCATCTTCATCAATCTGATTATCTGTTAAAAAATAGGAGAATAGCAAAGCCATGGCCGTTATCAACCGTATAGCTGATTATTTTGAAGAAATGAAAACTTGGCGACATTATTTACACAGTCAACCTGAAACAGGCTTTGAGTGTCATAAAACTGCAAAGTATGTCAAAAAATTACTTAGTGAATTTGGTGTGGATGAAATACAAACAGGATGGGCTAAAACAGGCATTATTGCTGTAATTAATGGTAAAGGGGACGGGGGTACAATTGGATTGCGAGCTGATATGGATGCTTTGCCAATGTATGAGCAAACTGGGCTTGATTACGCTTCTCATAATGAAGGAGCAATGCACGCCTGTGGTCATGATGGGCACACTACAATGTTGTTGGGAGCAGCAAAGTATCTTTGTGAAACACGTAATTTTTCAGGCCGTGTAGTATTAATTTTCCAACCTGCTGAAGAGGCAGGTGGAGGCGCTGGAGTAATGGTTTCTGAGGGATTAATTGAAAAGTTTGATATTGATAATGTTTATGCTCTTCATAATTTACCAGGATTAGATGTGGGAAAATTTGAAACAACTGCTGGCCCACTTCTAGCATCTGTTGATGATTTTGAAATTACTGTAACAGGGCGAGGTGGGCATGCTGCACATCCAGATCATACAATTGATCCTGTAATAGTGATAGTAAACATTGTGCAAGCCTTACAATCAATAGTTAGCAGAAATGTTGATCCATTGATGAGTGGTGTACTATCTGTGACGCAGTTGAATGTTGGTAGCGCAAATAATGTAATTGCTCATACTGGTGAAATAATTGGTACAGTTCGTGCATTTCAGCCTGATATACGATCTATGATGCTGGCACGTTTAAATGATATTGTTGACAATACATCTAAAGCTTTTGGTGCTACTGCTGAAATTCGATTTATTGATGGGTATCCCCCAACAATAAACCATGGTGAAAATGTAAAATTTGCTGCCAGTATTGCTGGTGAATTGGTTGGTGATGAAAATGTTAGCATTGATGCAACGCCAAGTATGGGAGCAGAAGATTTCGCATTCATTTTAGAGCGTTGCAAGGGAGCATATTTATATATTGGAAATGGGGATAGCGCTAAATTGCATAATCAGTCTTTTGACTTTAATGATGAAATTAGCCCAATTGGTGCAAGCTATTTTGTTCGGTTAGTTGAGGGTTCACAACCAATATAGACATAATTTATACTATAAAATTGATAGTAATATTTTATAATTTAGGTGGTTAAACTATATATTTGCACGCTCTAATGCTTGTTCCAAATCATCAATTAAATCACCAACATCCTCTATTCCAATTGATAGGCGCAATAAGTTCTGGTCTACAGGAAAGTCACTTCCAGAGACTGTAGCTCGGTGCTCTATTAAACTTTCTACGCCACCTAGAGATGTTGCAGGGTAAAATACATTGCAATATCTTGCCACGTCTATGGCAGTTTGTTGGGTGCCAGTAGTGATTATTGACATCATTCCACCAAACATACGCCCTGTTTGAGCTGCTTGAATAGCATGGCCGGGATGGTTTGGAAGTCCTGGGTAAAGAACTTTTTTAACCAAAGGGTGTTGCTCGAAGTGGTGCGCAATGCGGCTAGCATTTTGCGTTGCTCGCTCAAATCTTAGGTAAAGTGTTCGCATTCCTCGAATTAGTAGAAATGCATCAAACGATTGTAAGACGGTACCTTGTAGTTTCCGGTTTAGTGCAATCGCTTCCCAAAACTCATCTTGATTACGAACTGATAAAGCTCCTGATGTTACATCTGAGTGGCCATTTAAGTATTTAGTTGCTGAGTGCATAGAAATGTCTGCGCCAAAGTCTAACGCTTTTGTGGCGCAGGGTGGTGTTGCAGTGCAATCGGTTAACAGTTTTGCCCCATGTGCGTGGGCAATATTGGCGGCTTTGGAAATGTCTGTGATAGCCCAGTCAGGATTATTTGGTGTTTCTGCCCATACAAGCACAGTATCATTTCGGATTACACGCGCTAATTCTTCTGTGTCACCTGCTTCGTAGTAAGATATCTGTAAACGATTTTTTCGTTCATAAGCTTGGAATTGGTTTAAAACACCATGATACATTGCTCGAGGAATTACTACATGTGCATTTTGGTTTAGTGTATCGATTACGGCTGTTGCCGCAGACATACCTGAAGAAAATAATAGCGTTTCCTTTGCTTCCTCTAGGTCAGCAATCATTGCTTCTGCATGAACTGTGGTTTCATTGCCATCACGACGATACCAATAAGGCTGACGAACTTTATAATTTGCATCCCGTGCGTATGTTGCAGTTGTTTGAATGGGGGGAATAATTGAGCCAGTTTTAGGGTCAAGATATCGCAAGGCTTGTGCAATACGAGTTTCTACAGAAAGTTTACTATTTATATTTGTCATATCTATTCCCTTTCCATATATTAAAACCGGCACTGGTAAAATTTGAAACCGACGATATATGTTAACATTATAGTTTTTTTATACAAAAATTAAATTTTATAAAATAGTAAACTATTATAATCCTAAAGCGCGATAGCTATCTGCTACTTTGGTTAGAGCTAAGACATAAGCTGCAGTCCGTAGGCTATCTATGTTATCATTGGAGCGCCATGTTTTATGCATCTGTTGATAAGCGCTACACATAGTATCCTCTAAGCCTGAACGAACTAATTCTAATTCGCCAGCACCTTGGAAAAATTTAGTCTTAAAGCTGTCTGAAACGGGCTTACCGACTAGGCGCTCCATTTCCTCGATTAACATGTGATTAGATGTTGCCTGCTGGCGGCGCTGCATGCGCCCAAATCTAATATGGGACAGGTTTTTAACCCATTCAAAATAAGAAACCGTAACACCACCAGCGTTGGCATACATATCAGGTATAATAACAGTTCCTGCCGCATTAATGATTTCATCAGCACCAGCTGTTACTGGACCATTTGCAGCTTCAATAATTACATTTGCCTTTATTCTTTTAGCATTAGATAAATTAATGACGCCTTCCATTGCGGCTGGAATTAAAATATTACAATTTTTTTCTAAAATACTGGACCCATTACTAGTATATTCAGCATCTAAAAACCCTTTGACACCACCTGTTTTTTGTAGATGCGATTGTAAATCATTAATATTTATACCACCATCATTTATCACAGCTCCATCGCGTTCAATCACAGCTGTAATCTTGCATCCATCTTCAGTCGAAAGAAAATGCGCAGCATGATATCCCACATTGCCTAAACCTTGTACTACAACAGATTTACCATTTAATGATCCAGATAAACCTGAGGTTTTTACATCATCAGCATGACGAAAAAATTCCTGAAGAGCGTATTGCACACCACGACCAGTTGCTTCAACACGTCCTATAATACCTCCTTTGTTTAAAGGTTTCCCTGTAACACAGGCATCTGCATTGATTTCGGAAGTATTCATGCGGCGAAATTGATCAGCGATCCATGCCATTTCTCGTTCGCCCGTCCCCATGTCGGGAGCGGGTACGTTTTGAGATGGGTGAATTAGGTCACGCTTAATTAATTCATATGCAAACCGACGTGTAATTTTCTCAAGCTCATCTGGCTCCCACTCATTTGGATCAATATGCAAGCCACCCTTTGAACCACCAAAAGGCGCTTCAACCAGCGCACACTTATAGGTCATGAGGGCTGCTAAAGCTTCAACTTCGTCTTGGTTAACTGATGTGGCAAATCTAATGCCACCTTTTACAGGCTCTTTGTGCTCAGAATGTACAGATCGGTAACCTGTAAATGTATGAATGTCGCCGCGCAGTTTAACTCCAAAACGAACAGTATATGTTGAGTTGCAAACTTTTATTTTACTAGCTAACCCGGGGGATATATCCATCAAGTTAATAGCCTTATCGAACATCATATTCACTGATTCACGAAAAGTTGGTTCTATGTGCGCATTCATTTTATTTCCTTTTGAGGGTTAAGGTCAAATTTTGCCATAGTTTTAAGTAAACTAGATTAGAATTTTTAGTAAAAAAATTAATAATGTTAACTGTTAGTATAATTGTCAAAATTAAAGGTTTTTTGTCTTTAAAGGGTTGATAAAAAAGCAAATGGCCTAACTGGTAAGTTAGTGTATTGTATAAAATACCTTCGCTCAAGTCCCTCTAAATGGTTCAACGTATTGCAAAGCCATATCCCACGGAAAGAAAATCCAGGTATCTTGACTTACCTCAGTAATAAAAGTGTCAACCATCGGATGGCCTTTAGGTTTAGCATATACTGTGGCAAAGTGGGCTTTAGGATACATTTGACGCACAATTTCTAATGTACGGCCAGAGTCTACCAAGTCATCTATGATTAGAATACCTTCACCGTCTCCAACAAGCTCAGCATCGGGAGACTTTAATACTTTTGCGTCTGATTGAGATTGATGGTCATAAGATTTAACTGAGATTGTATCAACAACACGTATGTCTAACTCACGTGCTACAATCATTGCTGGTGCCATGCCGCCGCGTGTGATGCCAATAACTGCCTTCCAGTTACCAGCGTCTGGACCTTTTCCGTCTAGGCGCCAAGCTAATGCTCTGCTGTCTCGATGCAGTTGGTCCCAACTTACATGAAATCCTTTTTCGTGTGGCAGTTGATTTGTCATTCTTTACGTCCTGTAACTGCATCTATATCTGGAGCATCTACTGCCTTCATACCAACCACATGATAACCTGCATCGACGTGTAGGTTTTCACCAGTGACGCCTGATGAAAGGTCAGATAATAAATACATGGCTGACTTTCCTACATCGTCAATATTTATGTTGCGCCGTAGAGGTGAATTTAATTCATTCCATTTTAGGATGTAGCGAAAGTCGCCAATACCAGATGCAGCTAAAGTTTTTACAGGGCCTGCGGAAATAGCATTTACGCGAATGCCATCTTTTCCTAAATCTTCTGCCAAATATTTAACTGAAGCTTCAAGGGCTGCTTTTGCTACACCCATTACATTATAGTGTGGCATAACTTGTTCTGCACCATAATATGTTAATGTTAGTATTGATCCACCTTCGTTCATTATCTTTTCGGCGCGCTGGGCTACTGCTGTGAATGAATATACTGATATATCCATGGTCATCCGGAAGTTTTCTGCACTTGTGTCCACGTATCGGCCACGTAATTCATTTTTATCAGAAAAACCAATAGCATGAACAACAAAATCAATTTTACCCCACTTTGCTTCTAAAGCTGCGAATAGTGCATCCATGGATGCTGAAGCGGTAACATCACATTCTAGAACTGTGTCGCATCCAATACTTTCTGCTAATGGACCTACGCGTTTTTTTAAAGCATCGCCCTGATAGGAGAATGCCATTTCAGCGCCTTGCTCATGACATGCTTTTGCAATGCCCCAAGCCATAGACTGTTTATTAGCAACACCCATAATAAGTCCGCGTTTTCCGTCCATAATGCCCATGATAGTTCCCCAATGTATTTAAATAATTACTTATGAATAGATCAAGGGCGCGTCAGCTTCAAGAAAAAGGGTGAATTAGAATGCATTTACTTGCCATCAGCCATATTGGCGTTATCTTAGCCTCAAGCAAAGGTGGAGTATTATGGATAGAGCAGGAATATTTGCAGGTGAAAACCCTTTTGAGATTGCTAACAATTGGTTAGGCAAGGCAAGGGATTTGGAGCCAAATGATCCTAATGCAATAGCTTTGGCTACGGTTGATGATTGCGGTTTGCCAAATGTAAGAATGGTACTGCTTAAAGAAATAGAGCAAGATGCTTTTGTTTTTTATACAAATTACGATAGTAAAAAAGGCCGGGAATTGATTGCTTCAGGCCAAGTAGCATTTGTGTTGCACTGGAAATCTCTAGGCAGGCAAATTAGGGTACGTGGAAGTGTCGAAAAAGCCGAAGGTAGTCAAGCTGATGCTTATTTTGATAGTCGCTCACCTCAAAGCAGAGTGGGTGCAATTGCATCACGCCAATCTCAAGTTATTAAAGATCGTTCTGTTCTTCAAGGTTGGTATGATAATGCTTTGTCAGAAAATGGGCCTACACCAAAGCGCCCTACTTTTTGGGGTGGGTTTCGTATTTATCCAACTGAAATTGAATTTTGGGCAGACGGAGAATCCCGCCTACATGATAGGTTTCGCTGGATACGCAAACTTAGAGATTCTAACTGGACAATTGATCGGTTAAGCCCATAATAAAAATTATAACAATTATTTTTGGAATATTTATCACGGTGCCTGGCTTTGCCTTGGCTGATATTTGTTCAGAATCTTATATAGATTTACGTTGGAGCGGTGGATCTGCCAGGTTTAGCGTTGAGCTTGCTGATAATGAAGCCGAACGAGCGCAAGGCCTTATGTTTCGCGAAACATTAGGTAGATTCACAGGGATGATTTTTGTATACCCTAATGAACAATCCGTTAATTTTTGGATGCGTAATACACTGATCCCATTAGATATACTATTTTTTAATTCTAAAGGCCTCCTTAAAAAAATCCACCAAAATGCTCGACCATTGGATTTGTCTAGTCTCTTTGGTGGCGATGCAATACAGTATGTTCTTGAAATAAATGGAGGCATGGTAGCAAAGTTGGGAATTAAAGAAGGTACTGAAATGCGATACCCAATGGTTGACAATAAACATGCTGTTTGGAAGTGTTAATTTATTTTTTTGGTGCGATCATGCATTTTAGGGCTTTCCATTGCTGAACTAGTTTTGTAAACCGCGCATCAGTCGGGGCGTGGCGCAGTCTGGTAGCGCACTTGTTTTGGGTACAAGGGGTCGTTGGTTCGAATCCAGCCGTCCCGACCAGTTTTATAAAAGCTTTAAATTAAATCGCCAAGTGGCGATTTTTTTTAATATTAATATTTTTTTCGATATTGATTTTTATTCCAAATTTGTGCTTAATAACTGCTATCTATTGATAAAATATAAATTATTTTAGTCTTCTAATTATGTATCCTTAAATTTGAGTTATCCACAGGCCCCATAGTATACTGCGTCAACTTAAAAATGTATGAAAAATCAAAATAAAGTCGTTGACCGTGAGGCTTAGATGATACAGTTTGTGCCTGTAGTTAGACAGAATACTATATCTAGTGTTCGTTAATATTTTAAGAATAAGTATCAACATGGGCTAAAATACTTAAGATAAAGTCTAAATTTATGACCAAACAGGCAGTAATTTAAAAAATGAGGCAAACATGAAAATAGAACGACGCTTTACGAAAGAAAATCAAGACACATATACTGGTATTGAATTTCACCGAACAACTTCTGAAATTCGTAATCCAAATGGGTCTATCGTGTTTTCCTTAGATAATGTTGAAGTACCAAAGGCTTGGAGCCAAGTCGCTTCTGATGTGATTGCACAAAAATATTTTCGTAAAGCTGGAGTTTCTAACGATCTTGTCCGCATTGAAGAAGATGGTATTCCTGAATTTTTATGGCGCTCTGCGCCCCGTGATGGAAAGCAAGTAAAGCCAAATGGAGAATATTTAGGAGAAACCTCCTCTAAACAAGTGTTTAATCGTTTAGCTGGGGCTTGGGCGTATTGGGGTTGGAAAGGTGGTATGTTTGATTCTGAAACGGATGCGCGCACATATTTTGACGAAATGCGTTATATGTTGGCCGGTCAGATGACTGCACCCAATAGTCCTCAATGGTTTAATACTGGATTGCATTGGGCTTACGGCATAGATGGTCCATCACAAGGTCACCATTACGTAGATTACAAAACTGGTAAAATGGTTCAATCAACAAGCTCATATGAGCACCCACAACCACATGCATGTTTCATTCAATCTGTAAAAGATGACCTAGTAAATGAGGGGGGTATTATGGACTTGTGGGTGCGTGAAGCCCGCCTGTTTAAATATGGTTCTGGCACTGGTACTAATTTTTCTTCTTTGCGGGGCTCAGACGAATCTTTAGGGGGGGGGGGGAAGTCTTCCGGTCTTATGTCTTTTTTAAAGATTGGTGATCGTGCAGCTGGTGCTATTAAATCTGGTGGTACAACTCGACGTGCAGCAAAAATGGTAGTCTGTGATATGGATCACCCTGATGTAGAAGAATTTATAAACTGGAAAGTTAAAGAAGAGCAAAAAGTAGCATCACTTGTGGCAGGCTCAAAATTGCATGAGTTAAAATTAAACGAAATTTTTGCTTCTATTCAGCAATGGGATGGTGCTGAAGTTGATGCATTTGACCCAAAGGCAAATGCAGCACTTAAAATAGCAATTAAATCTGCAAAAAAGGTGATGATACCAGAAACATATGTAAATCGTGTTTTACAGTATGCGCGCCAGGGCTACAGCAGCATTGAATTTCCAACTTATGACGTAGATTGGGATTCTGAAGCATATAATACTGTTGCTGGGCAAAACTCCAATAATTCTGTTCGTGTAACAGATGCATTTTTAAAAGCAGTACAGAACGATGAAGATTGGGAATTAATACGCCGCACGGATGGAAAAGTATCTAAAACTGTTAAAGCTAAAGAATTGTGGGAAGATGTGGGTCACGCTGCGTGGGCTTGTGCTGATCCAGGTGTACAATATCATGACACTATAAACGCATGGCACACATGCCCTGAAGATGGTCAAATTCGTGCATCAAACCCATGTTCTGAATATATGTTCCTTGATGACACAGCCTGTAATTTAGCCTCTATGAACCTCTTGAAATTCTTTGAAGATGGCCAATTTAATGCTGATTCTTATATGCATGCAACTCGATTGTGGACTATTACGTTGGAAACATCAGTTCTAATGGCACAATTTCCATCTGAAGCCATTGCGCGGGGTTCATACGATTTCCGCACACTTGGCTTAGGTTATGCCAACATAGGCGGATTACTTATGAACATGGGATTATCCTATGATAGTGATCAGGGGCGCTCTATGTGTGCAGCATTAACAGCTTTAATGACTGGTGTTTCTTACAAAACGTCTGCTGAAATGGCTAAAGAACTTGGTCCTTTTCCAGGCTATGAGAAAAATGCTCAGCATATGTTGCGTGTAATGCGTAATCATAAACGTGCTGCTTTCGGTAAAAAAGCTGGTTATGAGGGGTTGGAAATAAAGCCGGTCCCACTAGACTCCAAAAACTGTCCAGACCGTAATATTGTGGAATTAGCTAAAACTTCTTGGGAAGAAGCAGTTCAACTTGGTGAGCAGCATGGTTATCGTAATGCACAGGTATCTGTGATTGCGCCAACGGGCACAATTGGACTAGTTATGGATTGTGACACAACAGGTATTGAACCAGACTTTGCGTTAGTGAAATTTAAAAAATTAGCGGGTGGTGGTTATTTTAAGATTATAAACCAATCAGTTCCAGCCGCATTGGCTAAAATGGGGTATGGTTCGGCTCAGGCAGAAGAAATTATATCTTATGCAGTTGGTCATGGTAGCATGGGTAACGCTCCGGGTATTAATCATACAGCGTTAGTTGGGCATGGTTTTGGACAAACAGAAATTGATAAAGTTGAAGCGGCTTTACCTTCAGCTTTTGATATTAGATTTGTCTTTAATCAATGGACACTAGGCGTGGACTTTTGCAAAGGAACTTTGGGCATACCAGAGGATCTTTTAAATAATCCATCGTTTGATTTGTTATCACACCTTGGTTTCTCTAAGAAGCAAGTTGAGGGTGCTAACAATCACGTTTGTGGAACCATGACACTAGAAGGTGCCCCACACTTAAAAGAGGAGCACTATGATGTGTTTGATTGTGCAAATGTATGTGGCCGTATTGGCACACGATATTTGTCAGTTGAGAGCCACATAACTATGATGGCCGCAGCACAATCCTTTATATCTGGGGCAATATCAAAAACAATTAATATGCCAAATGATGCAACAATCGAAGATTGCCAAGAGGCATATGAATTATCTTGGTCTTTAGGTGTTAAGGCCAACGCTTTATATAGGGACGGCTCAAAACTTTCACAGCCATTATCATCTGCTCTAGTTGATGATGACGACGAAGAAGATTTAGAAACAACCTTAATGGAAGCGTCAGCGGGTGACCGTGTACAAATTTTAGCAGAAAAAATTGTTGAAAAAGTGATTGTTAAAGAAGTTAACCGACAGGCGCGAGAGCGCTTACCAGAGCGTCGTAAAGGTTATACTCAAAAAGCTAATGTTGGCGGTCACAAAGTATATTTACGTACGGGGGAATATGAAGACGGTAAAATTGGTGAGATTTTTATCGATATGCATAAAGAAGGTGCGGGTTTCCGTGCGATGATGAATAACTTCGCTATCGCAATATCTGTTGGCCTTCAGTATGGAGTTCCATTGGAGGAATTTGTGGATGCTTTTACATTCACACGTTTTGATCCGGCCGGAATGGTTCAAGGTAATGATAGTATTAAGTCTGCAACCTCAATTCTTGATTATATTTTCCGTGAATTAGCTATTTCTTACTTAGATCGCACAGATTTAGCACATGTTCAGCCAGAAGGTGAAAGTTTTGATACATTAGGCAAAGGCACTAACGAAGGCGTTTCAACCGCTCAGCAAACAAACGAAGGCAATCTTGCGATGATCAAGCAAGTATCATCCACAGGTTATCTCCGAAAACGTTTGCCTCAAGAACTTATGGTTCTTCAAGGAGGGCAGGCTAATTTGTTTGATGCTGAAACATCTTTGCAAGAAGCTCCTAGCACAGATAATAAAGTGGCAGTTGCTGTTCAGCAGACCGCTACCATGCCTCAATTAGATGATCGTGCTAAAGCAAAAATGCAGGGTTATGAAGGTGATGCATGTGGTGATTGTGGAAATTATACATTAGTTCGAAATGGAACATGTATGAAATGCAATACTTGTGGGGGAACCAGTGGTTGTAGCTAAATTAAAATACGGCTTTGTTAAATTTGGTAAAGCGCCAATCTAAATCCTATTAATTGGCTGAGAAAGAGTGACGCTAAATTAAGTTTATATTTGAATAAGGTTTACAGTATTTTCAGACTTTGAATTAAAGCTGGGGAGTATTCTCCCCAGCTTTTTTGTATAAACTCTTTAAATATATTAAGTAAATCTAATGCTACATAAAAACACTAACTTGAACAGCTTCTATGGTTGAATTAGGTATCCAGAAAAAGTAATAAATTTAACTATCTTGTCTAATTTATTTTATCTAAGCTTAAAGACTTAATGAAAATATAAAGTAAAAAAATTAGCGAACAAATTACTAAGCTTGAACCCGCTATAAAAACGCCAACTGTATCTGCCATCCAGCCAAGTAATAAAGAGCCAATTGACATGGACCCAAGTGTCACCATGCCCCACAGACTCATTACTCGCCCTCGTATGTTATCGTATAAATCTGCTTGAATCTCAGCTTGAAAACTGACGCCAAGATGAGTTGCCGAAAACCCCACGCATGTAGCTGAAATTAGTGCAATTGGCCAAAACTGTGTGATGGTAAGTATCCACGCTGCTATCATTCCAAAAGCTGCAATAATCATTATAGATATATTAAAAGCTGGTACACGTTCAGATGTTCCCATAGCTTTTAAAAATGCAGCACATAGTGACCCTACACCAACAGCAGCAGCCAAGTGCCCTAAGCCACCAGCTCCCTTAGAAAAAGTTCCATCTGCTATTACAGGCAAAATCTCTGCAATAGATCTGATTGATATTGTATAAACCGCAGATACTAAGAAAATTAAGCGTAAATACTTACGTGACCAGACAAAGCTCATTCCTTCTTTTATTGCTGCAACAATGCTTTGGTATTCGGTTGATGCTTTTAATTTACGTGGCTCTAAAGTTGCATAGATTACCAAATTTGGTAGATATAAAATTATTGCGGTTATGAGTGCTGACATTGCACCAAAATATTCAATGATAGTGCCTGCAATAAATGGACTAATAACACGTGCGGTATTATAATTTAAGGCAGCTAAAGCAGAGACTGAACTTATTTGATTTTGATGCACTAAGCGTGGACCCAATGATAGTCTCATGGGATGATGTGCAGATGTAATAATTCCAATATAAATTGCTAAGATGATTAAAAAAATTGGATTAACTGCATTAAAAAGTAATGCAATAATAGCTACGAAAGTTGCTATTATCATTCCAAAATTTGTACTATAGGCCGCTTTTATTATGTTGGAGCGATCCATTAATGCCCCGAAAAATGGTCCAATAATCATAGTAGGGAGCATTGTTAATGCTGCAATCAATCCTACAAAGGTTGCTGATTGCGCGACCTCCCAAGCTAACCAGGTTACTACTACTCGTAGAATCCATAATCCGTTTACGGCTGCTGCCGACCCAATTAGATAACGTCTATAGCTTGGAGATTTTAGAGCTATTAAATTCATGTGTATCCAATTGGGAAAATTTCCGCGATGTTTCTTGAAGATGGATTACATTCGATGTAATTGATAAGCAAGGTACTGGATAGGTAAGATGTCAATATACTTGCAGGATATAGTCTTAGAATTTGAAAATAATCGTGTGATCGATAAAATTACTATGGATATTTCAGAACATCGTGTTGGTATTATTGGTGTTAATGGTTCTGGAAAGTCTACATTAGCGCGATTAATTACTGGTTTAATTGCGCCAACCAGTGGGAAGATTAGAGTTAATGATATCGATGTCTTTAAAGATAGAAAAGGGGCGCTTAAAACAATTGGAATTATCTTTCAAAACCCAGATCATCAAATAATTTTTCCAACTTGTGCAGAAGAAATTAGTTTTGGGCTAGCTCAACAAGGAATGAAGCGCGCTGAGGCGGATAAAAAAGCTCGTGTCATTTTATCTAACTTTAATCGTTTAGATTGGTCAGATCGCCTGGCCCATAACCTTTCCCAAGGTCAACGCCATTATTTGTGTTTAATATCAGTTTTAGCAATGGAACCTGAAATAATTATTTTGGATGAACCTTATGCGGGTCTTGATCTTCCCACGTCACTCCAATTACATGAGATCTTAAATGATCTAAAACAACAGCTCATTATGATTACCCATGACCCAAACATCCTAGCAGATTTTGACCGAATTATTTGGATGGATAATGGTGAAGTTATTGGTGATGGCCCAGCTAATAAAATTTTATCTAAATTTACTATGGAAATGAAACGGCGGGCTCATGCTGGCTATTAGTATTGCTGGCTCTTCTTGGGCGCACCAGGCACGTGTTGGTTTCAAAATGTTAGCGCTTGCAGTTATTTCAATCATACTTTTCTTTGTTATTAGCTGGGTTGCTCTCATGGCTATATTATTTGGAGTAATAATTCTTTATTTATTAATTTCGCGTGAAGTGCTTTTAATAGGATTATCTTTAATGCGACCATTGCTCTGGGTTGTTTGTTTGATTTTGGCATTTCATGTATTTCGTGGTGAATTCATAGCTGGTAGTGTTGTATGCTTGCGTCTGATAATACTAGTTTCGTTGGCTAACTTTGTAACGTTAACTTCGCGGTTAACTGATATGATAGAGTTATTTTTGTGGCTTTTATCACCATTAAAGCGAATTGGCATTCAAGTAGGTCCAATTGGCCTTGCGCTTGGAATGGTTATGCGTTTTACACCTGTATTAATAAAGCGTGCAGGCCAACTATCAGAAAGTTGGCGGGCGCGTGGGTTGAAGCAAACCAATTGGCGAATTATTCTACCTCTGTTTATAACAGTTGTGGACGATGCTGATAGAGTTGCGGAAGCTCTTCGTGCACGAGGTGGGATAGGTAAATAAAATGGAACGTAATATTGTTTTTATCGCATTGTTTGCTGGATTGATTGCTGCACTGGGGCTGTTGCCAAAGCTAACATTAATTAGTGGAATTCCGATCACAGCGCAAAGCCTTGGAATAATGCTATGTGGCACTATTCTAGGCGCTAAACGTGGCGCATTAGCCGTTATTTTGTTTTTATCTTTAACTGCACTAGGCTTGCCACTTCTGGCAGGTGGTCGCGGTGGCTTGGGTGTGTTCACAACGCCTTGGGCAGGTTTTTTATTTGGCTTTCCTATAGCAGCATTTTTTGCTGGTTACGTAATGGAGCATACGCGAAATATTTCAGTGGGATTTGCTGCTGGAATTGGTTCAATTGTTGGTGGCATTTTTGTTCTTTATGGCATCGCCATTCCATATTACATGTTAGGTGCAAAAGTTGATTTAGGTCAGGCGGCACTGACTATGGTTCCGTTTATGCCTGGCGATATAATAAAAGCTCTTTTGGCAAGTCTGATTGTTGGTAGTGTGTATAGATCACGCCCGAATGCTATTTTATCAAGAATGTAGATTTGTCAAAATAAGTGCGCTCCCCAACCCACCAGCAGCAGCAATAGTAGCCAATCCAGCACCACCTGTCTTCTTTAATTCGTGGAATAAACGGACAGCTAAAATAGCACCAGAGGCTCCAATAGGATGCCCACGCGCTAGTGCCCCTCCACCAATATTTATTTTACTTATATTAAAATTATGAGCAGTGGCCGCTATAATTGCTTGCGCGGAGTAGGCTTCCATTATTTCTATAACTTTTAGAGAATTTGGGTTAATTTTAGTTACATCAAGAACATTGTTCATGGCTTCCAATGTTGCCTTCACAGGTTCATCTGGAGTGCTTGCGCAAGAAGATCCTATCTGAATGCGAAAAGCATTGGGATAGTTACGTGCAATTTTCTCACTCACTATTAAACAAAATGCTGCGGCATCTGAATCTACTGCAGTTGTAGCTGAGGTGATAGAGCCTTCTAATATTGCAGCGCGCGCACAAGTTTTTTTTGTTAAATTTCTAGTAAACGAATCTATTTTTTGCTTTTGTATGGGAACTATTTCTTCGTTAAAATCTGTTACTAATGCCTTTTGATGGCTTTTAATTGCCCATTCCTCTTGTGCATTACGTGTAATTTTTTCAGAATTTGCAATTTTTGCAGCGGATACAACCATATCAGGGTCACGGCCCTTTAGGCCTGTGAAGTTGGGGCGGATATAAGTTTCGGGTTCTCCACCGTTTGGATTTATTGCTAGCCTGATTGGACGTCTTGATGCGCTCTCAGAACCACCTGCAATTATTACATCATGAATACCTGACATAATCATTTGAGCTGCCAGCCAAATCGCGTCTAATCCGCCAGCGCATTGACGGTCTATAGTTAGACCTCCAACTCTTTCAGGTAAATTAGCTGCTAATGCAGCTAATCGAGCTGGGTTGCCGCCAGCCCCTACAGCATTTGACATAATTAATTCAGTTACACTATTTTTTGATATATTAGCAGATTTTAAGACTTTCTGAATAACTGGAGCGGCTAATTCGTGAATATGAAGTTGTGAGAAAGCTCCACTCTTCGGAATAACTGCACTCCGGTGTGCTGAAATAATATAAGCAAATTTATTCATAAAAAAGCCTTTGCCAAAATTTCTTTCAACTTCAAATAGTCTGTTTTTCCAGACAAAAGTTGTGGCCACTTCGTAAGTTGAAGTATGTTTGAGATTTGTGGATGTTTAACATCATTTCCAATAACTGCTCCAAACGCTCGTTGTCCACGTTTTATGTCTGGTAAAGTAATTACAGCCGCATTTTTTACTCCTTTTATTAACATTAGCTCACTTTCCAAGACATCCAAATGAACCATTTTGTCAGCAATTTTTACAGCGCGATCTGATCGCCCATGTATGTATAAAAACCCGTTTTTGTCTACCCAACCTAATTCGCCAGTTACAAATGGAGTACTATCTCCAAATATTTTTGTACTTCTCATGTATTTGACTGCAAGCATTGGTGTTTCAACAGATATCACTTCATTTTTTGTTTGAATTTTAACACCGTAAAATGCACGCCCAACAGATCCATTAGGAGTATTACTATCTGAAATAGTAATAAAGCTTGTCTCGGCTGTTCCGTAGAATATTCGAACATCTGCATTGGGAAATCGTTCATCACAAAAGCTTTTATCTGCAGCACTAAAATGACCGCCACCAATAAAGATCAAACGTACTTGTGAATAAATTTCACTATTTTTATAAACTAATTTGAGTAAAGTTGGTGTTGCATAAATTACAGTGGGTGTTCTGCAAGGACGCATTCCGCAATAATTTATTTGGGCGCCTATGTGCATAGCTTCACAAGCTGCATATAATGCTAAAGAATGAGATAAGTGCCCCAAGATTGCAACTGAATCAGTGAGTTTTACACCTGTTTTCCCAAAGCTGAAGATCCAACTTTTAGGACTTCGTAAAATAGCTTTAGGCGCACAAGTGGTTCCACTTGAGAATGTAATAAAGTTAGTCATTTTCCCAGCTATAATTACATCATCATTTGGTTTTTGTTTTTCTATTAAAGATGTAAATCGTGAATCTAAATTTTTTATAATTTCAGGAGATGTAATACATACCTGCCTTCCAATTAAAGATATGCCGAAAAAGGCTGCCATTGCGTGTTTGGGGTCGCTCAAACAAATAGCTATTATTTGCGCAACTGGTATGGTTAAGGCCCAAGTTGCGTATGCGTTTTGAAGTCTTTGATTGTGATGTGATCGGAAATAGTCTTTCATAAAGCTCTTATACGCACAATCTATTGCTCTCGCAATTGTCAGACTTGGCTTGTGAGGCGAAACTAGATAAGGGTTAGAAAATTCTAAAAAGGCCTCATCATGACTTTCCCAAACACTTTTGCCACTAAAGAAGAAATGGCTAATTTAGCTGCTCGGATGTTCCTTGAAATTGAAGCTGTAAAGTTTCGCCCAGATGAACCCTATACGTTTGCCTCAGGACTAGCTTCGCCTGTGTATATTGATTGTCGTAAATTAATCAGTCATCCACGTATTCGATCAGCACTGATGGATTTTGCTGTTGCCACACTGTATAGTGAAGTTGGCTTTGAGAAATTTGATAGTGCAGCTGGTGGAGAAACTGCTGGTATCCCATTTGCTGCGTGGATTGCTGATAAGATGGCATTACCTATGCAATACGTTCGTAAAAAGCCAAAAGGTTATGGGCGGGATGCTCAAATAGAAGGTGATATTCATTGTGGGCAAAGGGTTCTATTAGTTGAAGACTTAACTACTGATGGAGGATCAAAACTAATGTTTGCAGAGGCTATCCGCCGTGCTGAAGCAATTTGTGAACATATTTTAGTTGTCTTCTATTATGATATTTTTAAAAATACGCATGAAATGTTAGCAGAAAATGGGTTGAAATTACATTATTTACTTACGTGGTGGGACATTCTTAAGGCAGCCCGTGATGGAGGCAATTTTGATGCTGCAGCTTTGGATCAAGTAGAAGCATTTTTGAATAATCCTTTGGAATGGTCAGCTGCAAATGGTGGTATTTCTGAATTAGCTGTAAATAAAAAATGAATAACTGGCCTGAAGACATAGCTTTATCAGGCCAGTATGTAAGCCTTATTCCGCTATCTATGGAGCACCTTAGCGACCTACAAGATGCAGTAAAAGATGGTAATTTGCATTTGCTTTGGTACACAATGATACCAAACTCGGATGGTATGGCCGCGGAAATAACACGGAGATTAGACCTTAGGTCTAGGGGCTCTATGCAGCCCTTTGCTATTATTGACAAATCTAGTGGGCATGCTGTTGGCATGACCACTTTTATGAACATTGACGCTACAAATAAACATGTTGAAATTGGGTCAACATGGTATGCAAAGTCATTTCAAAGATCACCTGTAAATACTGAATGTAAACTTTTATTAATGTCACACGCATTTGAAAAATTAGGTTGCATCGCAATTGAGTTTCGCACTCATGTTGTTAATATTCAGAGCAGGCGTGCTATTGAAAGACTAGGTGCAAAGTTGGATGGTATTTTACGTAATCATATGTTGATGGCAAATGGATCATTACGGGATACAGCTGTTTATTCTGTTATTAATTCTGAATGGAAGACGATCAAAGCGCATTTGCATTTTCAGTTGAATAAAAAACGTGATTAGGAAATTGAAATGGTAACTTCCAATATCAAAGAAGATGACTTTAACTCAATTGATACAGACAATTTATTTCCAGCACATCGATCAACACATCCTGTAAAAATTTTAATTTTGTATGGTTCATTGCGAAAAATATCTTATAGTCGATTAGCTGCTGAAGAAGGTGGGCGCATATTAGCTCGCTTAGGCGCTGAGGTTAAGTTCTATAGCCCCGCTGGCTTACCCTTAGTTGATGAAGAAAATACAAACCACCCAAAAGTAAAAGAATTACACGATTTGGTTAAGTGGTCTGAAGGTATGGTTTGGTCGTCTCCTGAGCGACATGGTGCTATGACTGGCGTCATGAAGACTCAAATAGATTGGGTGCCACTTTCAGATGGTGCACTTAGGCCTACACAAGGTAAAACTTTGGCCCTGATGCAAGTTAATGGTGGTTCACAAAGTTTTAATACTTTAAATCAATTGAGAATTTTAGGGCGTTGGATGCGATTACTAACTATTCCTAATCAATCATCAACACCTAAAGCGTTCACACAGTTTGATAGCGATGGCCGAATGAAACCATCAGGTAATTACAACCGTATTGTTGATGTAATGGAAGAGTTGATGCGCTTTACATTACTGACAAGAGATATCAAAGATACATTGGTTGATAGATATTCTGAACGGGTAGAAATTTCTACGGAACTGATATCCCGAGTAAAAAAAGATAAATAGTTAAATAGTTAAATAGTTAAATAACTTTCATCTTTTGCTGACCCAGCCCTTTTACTTCCACTTCTATAGTATCTCCTGATCGTAAAAATTGTGGTGTAGGCTTAATACCTGCGCCTACACCTTCTGGCGTACCAGTAATGATTATATCTCCAGTTCGAAGTGTCATATATTTAGATAGATTTGAAATAATTTTTGGAAGCTTAAAGATCATGTCATTAGTGTTTGAACTTTGCATTAATTTGCCATTTACAGTAGTCTTAATTTCTAGATTTTGAGGGTCTTTAATTTCGTCATGTGTAACTAAATATGGGCCTATTGGTGCAAATGTTGGTGAGGATTTACCTTTTATCCATTGCCCAGAGCGATGCTTTTGAAAAGTACGTTCAGAGACGTCATTGGCAGTAAAGTACCCTGCAACAAAGCTTAAAGCATTGGATTCTGATGCTTGATAGCAAGGCTTCCCAATAACAATACCAAGTTCGACTTCCCAGTCTGTATGGATTGAACCCTCTGGAATCTTTATGATATCAAATGGACCACTAATAGCGGATGTGGCCTTGTTGAAAACTAAAGGTTCATCTGGAAGTATACTTCCAGTTTCGGCAGCATGTTTTGCATAATTCAAACCAATACAGAAAAAGTTCGGCGCATCTGCTAGGCAGGATCCTATTCTTCCTCCACTAGGTAGTTGTGGTAAATTTTTAATATCTAAAGCTCTGATTGCTTCGATTGCCTCAAATGACACTGCATCCCCTGCAAAATCCATGACATGTTTGGATAGATCACGAATATGACCTTCGTCATCAAGCAAACAAGGAATTTCTTGGCCCTTCGGGCCGTATCTAAGCAGTTTCATAGGAATACCTTATTTGATGTTACTTAAAAAGTGTTAGTTATTTATCAGAATGGGTAAAGTGAAATCGACTTGATTTAAGAATATAAAATAAAATCGCTAAGAAAACGCTACTTTTTATTATAGGCAATAATTCATATTATTATCTGTCGTGAATTTATATTACTCTAAAACGACGAAAGGCCACCCTAAGGTGGCCTTATCGATACCAAAATTTTGGTAATTGGAGCGGGCGAAGCGATTCGAACGCTCGACCCTAACCTTGGCAAGGTTATGCTCTACCCCTGAGCTACGCCCGCTTCCTTGGAAAAGAACTTTCATTCCTTTGGGTAAGGGCGTTATACGCGTCTATTTTTCTGCCGCAAGTGCTTTTTATCTTTTTCTAAAATTAATCAGGCATTGCATCTAAAGAGGTTGAAGATGATTGGATGGCAATTTCATAATCTTCAGTGTGTGCTATGATGCTTTGGTCATCAAACAAAATAATTCCATATGCTGCAGGTTCTGGAACTGAAAGGCTATCATCGTCAGAATCTAATGCCATCGGTGTTTGATGGCATGTACTTTTAAAGATTGAAAACCCAACACCGTTGGTATGACCAGAAATCGTTCTATGTACATGCCCTGTGAAAATATGACAAATATTTGAGTTTTGTGATATAATTTTGAAAAAATCAGAGCTATTCTTTAATTTAATTTTATCCATACCTGGAAATCCAATATTATGTGGAGGGTGATGCATAAAGAGAGAAACCCGCTTATTAATAGATTTATCTAATTCTTCATTTAGCCAAGCTAAGCGATCTTTGCATAGTATTCCATTGTGTTGATTTTCCGGATATGGAGGCCCATCTAAAGTATCTAAACAAAGCAGTACATCGTTACCTAACTCAATTCGTGTTTGTAAGTGACCGCTACGAGCCAACGGAATGTTAGAAAATGTTTTAATAAAATTATTTCGCTTATCATGATTACCTAACATATAAGTTATCGGAATAGGGTAACCTGTTACGGCAGCTTTGAGCATTTCAAATTCTTCGGCGTGGCCGGAATGTGTTAAGTCACCCATTAAAATAAGATGTTCTGCATCGGGGTGTGCTTTTTTTGCGTGAATTAGAGCTTTTTCCAATTGTTTCAATGGATACAAGCCAATAATATCACGACCACTTGATCGTAAATGGATATCAGTGATTATTATTATTTTTCGCAATAGTTAGCCTTATTTTATTAAACGTTCAGATGCCTGGGATAAGTTTTTGATCCCCATTTGATACATGTTTGTTTTTATATCATCTGATAGCATAAAAGCCATTTGGTCAAAACCTTTTTGCCCAAGTGCAGCGAGTGCATAGTGGAATGCTCGCCCAAGCATGACAAAATTAGCACCCATTGCAATTGCACGTATAATATCTAATCCACCTTCTACACCGCTGTCGAATACTAAAGGATAATCATCACCCACGGCAGCACGGATTGCGGGCAGGGTTTCAATGCTACTTTGCCCACCATCAAACTGGCGGCCTGTATGATTTGAAACCCAGACTGCATCTGCTCCGGCTTGTTTTAATTTCACTGCATCGTGAGGAGATGTAATCCCTTTTACTATAACGTGTCCATCCCACTCACTACGCAGTTCGGATAGGTAATCCCAATTGGGTCTTCCACGAATAATATAGCCGGGATGTGCTGTTGAAGACGTATTGCCTTTTACTTTGACATAACTTTCTGCAAATCGAAGGCGTGGTTGTCCATGGCGTGCTGTGCCTATCGCCCATGCTGGATGAGTGGCAGTTTCCCATAGCATTGTAGGCGTAATCTTTGGAGGTATTGTCAATTGAGCTCTACGCTGACGTTCACGTCGACTGGGAGCTGGAACATCGACCGTCAGTACTAGCGTATGAAATCCTGCATTCTTTGCGCGCCGAAGCATGTCACGGCGAATATTTGGGTCAGTTGGAGGGTATAGCTGCATCCAGCCCATATCTCCTAGACTAGATGCTATCATTTCAGGTGTTACTGTTGCTACAGCTGACATTGAGTATGGAATACTCAGTTTAACGCAACCCTGTGCCAACATATATTCTGCACCTGGCCAGATCATTCCAGACATACCAACTGGAGCTACCCCAAATGGATGGGTGTAGGACCGCCCAAGAAATGTTGTTTCCTGGCTGGGCGTGTATTCACCTTGTAAGACGCGTGTTTCGAATAGAATTTTATCTAATTCTATTCGATTGCGAGCTTTCTGATCTTCAACACCCGTTGCACTATCTAAGTATTCCCAAGCAAAATGTGGCAAGCGGCGTTTTGCTCGCTTTTTTAGATCATTTAAACTGGGATATTTATCATCAATATTCATAGATAATACTCTAATGTTGTGGTGTCATCTCTGCAAGCTAATGTATGCAAGTTTCGCTTTATTAGAAACCTTGTTTGTGGGATTTGGATAGTTAAAAAATAAAAGAACAATCAAAGAACATACTTTCCCATTGCCGCCTAAACAGTTAGAGTAATCAAATGACCAACTGGGAAGAAGATCAAGCCATGGAAATGGCTTCTAATGTGCCATTGTCACAACGCGCAATGGGGGTGCGTGCTACGCCATATATGGATGGGCTAAATGCATCACAGCGCGCTGCTGTTGAAGTAATGGATGGCCCTGTTCTGATGTTAGCGGGAGCTGGTACTGGGAAGACTAAAGCTTTGACGACCCGTATTGTCCATTTAATGAATATGAATCGTGCACGCCCTAATGAAATTCTTGCGGTGACGTTCACAAATAAAGCTGCCCGCGAAATGAAGTTGCGTGTTGGTTCAATGTTGGGTGAGATGGTTGAGGGAATGCCTTGGTTAGGAACTTTCCATTCTCTGTGTGTTAAAATTTTACGCAGACATGCAGAACTCGTAGGTTTAAAGTCAAATTTCACAATTTTAGATACAGATGATCAATTGCGACTTTTAAAGCAATTACTGCGAGCAGAAAATATTGATGAAAAGCGTTGGCCACCTAGGTTACTTTTGGGGCTTATTGATACTTGGAAAAATAGAGCATGGACACCTGATCGAATACCGGCAGGAGAAGATAGTTTTAATGGCCGAGGCTCTGAGTTTTATGCGCAATATCAAAATCGTTTAAAAACGCTTAATGCCGCTGACTTTGGGGATTTATTATTACATGTCGTAAATATTTTTCAAACAAATGAAGATGTTTTAGATAAATATCAACGCTGGTTTAAATATATACTAGTAGATGAATATCAAGATACCAACGTTGCGCAATACATGTGGTTGCGATTGCTGGCTGCCAAGCATCACAACATATGCTGTGTTGGAGATGACGACCAATCCATCTATGGGTGGCGCGGTGCAGAAGTTGGCAATATCTTACGATTTGAAAGAGATTTTGAGGGTGCTAAAGTTATTCGCCTAGAGCAAAATTATAGATCTACTCCACATATTTTAGCGGCTGCTTCTGGTGTAATTGCCGGTAATAAAGATCGTCTTGGCAAGACATTGTGGACTGCGCGTAAAGATGGAGAAAAAGTAAGACTAATTGGTCATTGGGATGGAGAAGAAGAAGCTCGTTGGATCGGCGAAGAAATTGAAAGCTATCAGCGTGGAACACGTGGCCTAGATCCTATTTGCTTAGAAAGTATGGCAATTTTAGTACGTGCATCGCATCAGATGCGTGCATTTGAAGATAGATTTCTTACTATTGGGTTGCCGTATCGTGTCATTGGAGGCCCAAGGTTTTATGAGCGTTTAGAAATTCGTGATGCTATGGCTTATTTTCGTGTAGTTGTAAGTCCTGATGATAGCTTAGCATTTGAACGTATTATAAATACACCAAAACGTGGAATTGGTGATAAAGCGCAACAGACGATAAATGCAATTGCACGAAAAAATGGCATATCTTTATTAGATGGAGCACGAATTATTGTTGCTGAGGGAGGGCTATCTACAAAAGCTCGAAATTCATTAAGTACCTTAATTCTTGGCATTGACCGCTGGGCTTCGATGTTAAATGGTTTAAATGTATTCCGTGATGATGCAGATATTTTAGAAGAGTTTGGTGATGCTGCACCCATTATAAATCACGTGGAAATAGCGCAAATAATATTGGAAGAAAGTGGTTATACGGATCACTGGCAAAATGATAAAACTCCAGAAGCACCTGGTCGGTTAGAGAATTTAAAAGAACTTGTAAAAGCACTAGAAGGGTTTGAAAATATACAAGGATTTCTAGAACATATTAGTTTGATCATGGAAAACGATACTGATGATGCAACTCAGAAGGTATCTATTATGACACTTCATGGGGCTAAAGGCCTAGAATTTCCTAATGTATTTTTGCCTGGTTGGGAAGATGGGTTGTTTCCATCTCAACGGTCCATGGATGAATCTGGTCAAAATGGGTTAGAGGAAGAGCGGCGTCTGGCTTATGTTGGCATTACTCGAGCAGAAGCTATTTGTACGGTTTCCTTTGCAGCAAATCGGCGTGTATATGGGCAGTGGCAATCCTCAATGCCATCTAGATTTATTGATGAATTACCTCACGAAAATGTCGATGTATTAACCCCTCCTGGTTTATACGGTGGTGGTACATTTGCTTCAACTGAGAGTGACTTGCCTGCGCGTGCGGCTAAAGCAGATGCTTATAACTCGCCAGGTTGGAAGCGTATGCAAGCTCGCACTTCCCAACGTGGGCTACATCAACCTAATAATCCTAAAGGAATTATTATTGATGCTAAAGTTATGCAAAACTATTCTATAACGGATCGTGTAATTCATGGAAAGTTTGGAATTGGTACAGTTATTGGGATTGAAGGTGATAAGCTATCAATAGTTTTTGATGCGGGTGGGGCTAAGAAGGTGGTTGCTAGCTTTGTAACGCGTGCGGATTATGTGCCATTTTAACACGAAAACTATAGTTTTTACTTCTAAAAAATTCTGCTTTCAGCTTTTATGATGTGTCTCAAGGGGAGCAATCTTTAAAAATAAAAAACGGTAACACGCAAGGGAAGAGAAAGCGCATTACCGTTTTTTTAGGCCCCTAAACAGGGAGGAATTGGAGCCCATATCAAATTTTACGGCCGGGAGGAGATGACCGCAGAGTTTTGTTTCTCATAGATTTAGAATAGCAAATAATTTTATATTTAGAAGTGTTGATACTGCAATGCCGATATGCATTTAATGCATATCTTTTTATCAATTTTTATTGTGCAGGGCATGCTAAGCGATTATTTTTTTCTTTATCAGAATCTGGGCAAAATAATTGCTTTCCATCAACCCGGTAATCACCAATTATCTTTTGACCTTTTGGAGATGTTATCCAATTAGCAAAAATACGTGCTTGCTTGTAGCGGGTGTGAGGAAATTTTTTTGGATTAACCAAAATTAGGCCATATGGATTTTGCATTATTGAATCTCCAGCCCACTTAATTACTAAATCACCTTTATTGCCAAATGATAACCAAGTGCCTCGATCACTTATAGTGTATGAGTTTGTTGCAGAGGCCATGTTTAGAGCTGCTCCCATGCCTGATCCAATTTCGCGGTACCATTTTCCCAAAGGTGGCATATTATTAAAATAACCCCATAATTCTAATTCTTTTTTGTGAGTACCGCTATCATCACCACGTGAAACAAAATTTAGTGACCCGCTAATTTGTGCTGTGTTAAAAAATTCATTAAGATTATTGAATATAATTCCATCTGTTTTGGGTCCTATTAATACAAAATCATTATACATGACATCGAAGCGCTGTGTTCCGTAATCCTCTTCAATAAATGCGTCTTCAGATGGTCGGTGATGTACAAGTAAAGCATCAGCATCACCATTTTTTGCAATACGAATTGCTTGCCCTGTTCCAACTGCTACAACTTTAACGCTGATGCCAGTTTCTGCTGTAAATATTGGTAAAATATGATCATAAAGACCAGAGTTTTGGGTTGAAGTCGTGGAAGATAAAATAATTTTTTGTTCATTTGCATGTATCGTAGTTGCAATGATCAAAAATAATCCAATTAGAAACTTCATTTATAGGCCTTTAATATATTGTTGAGCTATTAATGTTTTTGGGGCAATAAAAAAAATATCTCCGGGGCTATATTCAGCCACTTTTCCACTCGCAATAAAAATAACATCATCTGCAAATTGTTTTGCTTGAGTGACGTTGTGGGTTGCCCAGAGGAATTTTACACCAGAGGAGGCAATTTTTTTAATTAATTTTTCAAATTCAGTAGTGGCGTTTGGATCTAAGCTAGAGGTAGGCTCATCCATAATTACAAGTTTAGGGTAGGTTGCCAGAGCTCGCACTAAAGCCATCCGCTGCGCCTCCCCGCCTGATAGAGTGGACGCAGGTTCATTGGCTTTAGATGTAAGCTTTGCCATATATAAGAGCTCATCTAGGCGCTTGTTAATTATGTTTTTAGTCCAGCCGGCTGCTTGCATTGGAAGCGCTATATTGTTTTTCACAGATCGCCGTAGGGTGATGCGATGCTGAAATATATATCCACGACTGTCTCTGGTAGTGTTTGCAGGCTGGCCGTCCCATCTTATTTGACCAGATTGTGGCATGATCAAAGCGTGACACAACTCTAGAAATAAAGATTTACCAGCTCCATTGTAACCCAAAACATTTGTGATGCCACGTAGGTTAATTTCAAGATCAATTGGTCCTAAAAGATTTGTTCCATTTTGTGAAAAAGATACAGATTTATAGTTTAAATTAATCATCGTGATGTCCGTTGATATTTTTGGCCAATAGATTTTAAGCTATGTATAATGGTATTTACTATTATTGCTAAAGATATCAGGATTAGTCCAAGGGCTAATGCTAACTCCAAATTACCTTTAGATGTTTCTAATGCAATCGTAGTTGTCATAACTCTTGTTAGCCCAGCTATATTTCCACCAACGATAATTACGGCGCCAACTTCAGCAATTGCTCTCCCAAAACCTGCTAATAAGGCTGTAAATATTGCAAACCGTGCGTCAATTATAAGTGTTTTCAGTCTAAACCAATGAGACGCGTTAACGCTATGAAGTAAAGGACGATACGTTTGTTCTAGGGGATTAACAGCTTCTGTTGTTAGTGCTAAAATAATTGGAAAAATTAAGACTGATTGGGCTATTATCATTGCTGTTGGTGTAAACAGAAGGCCATATTCTCCGAGTGGTCCTGCACGTGATAAAATCAGGTAAATAGCAAGGCCAACAACTACTGGTGGGAGTGCCATTAAAGATGATGATAGCATTATAATAATACGCCGTCCTACAAAGCGGCCCATTGCAAGACCAGTACCTAATGGAATCGCTAATACGGCTGCTATTAATGTTGCAGATAAGGAAATACGCAGTGACAAAGCCACAATGCCCCATAAAGTAGCATCACCAGAAGTTATTAACTGCAATGTTGTGTTCAAAATCTCCAAAAAGTGTCTTTCTTGCTGTTGGGGACTTGCCCTCAGTGCTAAAGTACTAAAGTTAGTTCCATCACATAAAAGGACGCATACCACATGTCTATCACTGTAGAAGCAATTGTCGAAGAATTGAAGAGAGTTCAGCTGCCAGATGGAACTAATATTGTTGACGCTGATATGGTGCGGGCGGTTACTATTGAAGGTGACAGTGTGCGTTTTGTTCTAGAAGTTCCTGGGGAGTTGGGTGAACGAATGGAACCCGTACGATCAGGTGCAGAAGCATTAATATTGCGTATGACTGGTGTTGAAAAATGTAGTGTTATGATGACTGCACATATTGCACCAAAACAGCCACCAAATTTAAAGATTGGTGGCCATGCTAAGCCGCAGGAAGATAAGCTTCCAATACCTGGAGTAAAACGAGTAATAGCAATTGGATCTGGCAAAGGTGGCGTTGGAAAATCAACTGTATCAAGTAATTTGGCTGTGGCTTTGGCAAAGCTTGGTATAAAAGTTGGCCTTCTAGATGCCGACATCCATGGGCCATCTCAACCAAGAATGATGGGTGTAAGTAAACGCCCTGCAAGCCCTGATGGTAAAACAATAATTCCATTACAAGCACATGGCGTGACTATGATGTCGCTGGGATTAATGTTAAAAGAAGATGAGGCAGTTATTTGGCGTGGTCCCATGTTAATGGGTGCATTGCAGCAAATGTTGAATCAAGTTGAATGGGGGGAGCTCGATGTTCTTTTGATTGACTTACCGCCAGGAACTGGTGACGTGCAGCTGACTTTATCGCAAAAAACAGATGTTACGGGTGCAATTATTGTTTCCACACCTCAGGATGTTGCATTATTAGATGCGCGAAAAGCTATGAATATGTTTGATCGCCTTGAAGTTCCGATGCTTGGAATGATTGAAAATATGTCCAGCTATCATTGCCCTAAATGTGGCCATGAGGCACATATTTTTGGTCATGGTGGAGCTCGAGATGATGCAAATAAGTTTGGATTACCATTTTTAGGTGAAATTCCTCTTGAATTAGATATTCGGGAGGCTGGTGATGGTGGCACGCCAATAGCTGCTACCGATAGTCCGCACGGTGAAGCCTATATTTTAATAGCACAAAAAATTATTGATAGTGGTGTATTATGATTTTAGATAAAGAAAAAATTAATGCTGCAGGAATAGGCGGGGATTGGGTGATGGGGCTAAGCGATTTTGTTCGTTACAGTGATTTGGATAGCTATAATCATGTAAATAACAAAATCTATCACGCTTGGTTTGAAAATTTACGGATGTGTTATTTAACTGAATCTGGGTTTGATTTTACCGATAAGACACTGGCTATGCCGGTCGTAAGGTCTGCAAGTGTTGAATATAATATGGCGATGTTTTTAGGTGAAGAGTACATAACAGTTATCCGCTGTTCAAGAGTGGGTAATACCAGTTTTGATTTGGACTATGCTGTGCATTGTGGTGATACTGTTAGAGCTCGAGCCAACACGCGGATTGTAATGGCCGATCTGGATGAGGGGAAATCTATGCGATTAGCAGATGAAATTAGAGATCTGTTTGTTTTGCGAGACAAAGCAGTAAGCTAGATAAAATATTTGCTAGATTGCAAAAAATAAAGGTTTGTGAGTGTTTGACACTTGACACGTAGCTCCATCCAGTTAGAACGCAAATTCAAGTTTAATCGGGAATGTCCCGACCCGTATGGAGAAGTCTCATGGCAAAGCCAACCACAATTAAGATCCGTTTGAACTCAACTGCGGACACTGGTCATTTCTATGTGACTAAAAAAAATGCACGTACAATGACTGAAAAAATGGTTGTTAAAAAGTATGATCCAGTTGTTCGCAAGCATGTTGAATATAAAGAAGGTAAGATTAAATAATTAAAAAGACTGTGCTTGGTGGCATAGTTTTTTATTCAAAATATCTTATATAAAATCTTTAACTATTTATAGTTTTAATGCTGGGTAAAAATTTTTTACTTTGAATTACAATTAAAAAAGCCAAGGCAAATGCCTTGGCTTTTTTAATAAATAGTAGTCAACTTTATTCACGACCACCCATGAAGTGGAGTAAAAACATAAACATGTTTAAAAAGTCTAAATATAGACTTAGCGCACCCATAATCGCAGCTTTTCCAAGCCATTCAGTTTGACCCGCAGAAGCCATAGCAATGTATGTATTTTTAATTTTTTGTGTATCGTATGCTGTTAAACCAGCAAAAATTAAAAGACCAATTACTGAAATTGCAAACGTCATAGCGGATGATGCCATCCAAATATTTAGGACTGAGGCAACAATCAGGCCAATAACGCCCATTATTAAAAAACTTCCCCATCCTGAAATATCACGCTTAGTTGTATAGCCGTATAAAGACAAACCACTAAATGCTATCGCTGTAGTGAAAAAGGTTTGAGTGATGGAAATGCCAGTGTATACGGCAAAAATCCATGAAATTGATAAACCCATTAATGCAGAAAAAGCTATAAATGCTAAACGTGCTGCACTCATAGATAAGCGATTTATCATGCTACCTAAGAAAAATACCATGATTAGTGGTGCAAACATAACTGCCCAACGCATCCCGCCGGTAAATAAGGTTGCTAAAAGTGCATCATTTTGCCCTGTAAAGTAAGCAACTAGACCCGTAGTTGCCATGCCGACACCCATAATGCCATAAACGCTATTCATGTGGGCGCGAAGACCTTCATCAATATTTATTGCACTAACGTCTGCACGATTAATTGTTTGATAATCTGCCATTTTATACTCCTAGTTTAGTGACAACGCTATTAAGCGCTTTCATTTGTATATATCTGCTTTTGTAAAGGAAATTTCAAGTTAAAACACACAAATTTTAAATAATTGTGTGATGTCAAAAGAATAGTATTATAATTATGGCATTATAAAAATAAATCAGTTTATGGACTTATTAATTTTTATTTGAGAACTTGAGACTATGCATTTGATTTATAAATAGGTTTTTATGCTGGTCTTTGGGGGCATCCTAGTCTAAAGCGCGCAATAATTCTTTCCCCCACAAGGCCATCTATCATGGATATGAGAAATATTGCTATTATTGCACACGTCGACCACGGCAAAACTACTTTGGTTGATGAACTTTTAAAACAATCGGGTATTTACCGCGACAATGAAACTACGACAGAGCGTGCTATGGATAGTAATGATCTGGAGCGTGAGCGTGGTATTACTATTTTTGCTAAACCGACCTCAGTTGTATGGAAGGGAACACGTATTAATATTGTGGACACTCCAGGGCACGCTGATTTTGGTGGAGAAGTAGAGCGTATTTTGTCAATGGTCGATGGTGTTGTCTTACTGGTTGATGCGGCTGAGGGTCCGATGCCACAAACTAAATTTGTTACATCTAAGGCATTGGCGCTAGGACTTCGCCCGATTGTAGTTGTAAACAAAGTGGACAAGCCTGATGGTGAACCTGATCGAGCTTTGGATGAATGTTTTGATTTATTTGCAAACTTAGAAGCTTCTGACGAACAGTTAGACTTTCCAAATATGTATGCATCGGGACGTTCTGGATGGGCGGATATGGAATTAGATGGACCGCGAAAAGATTTATCGGCATTGTTTGATTTAATATTACACCATGTTCCAGCACCTGCTCAGATTAGTCGGCGTGATGAGAAGTTTTCCATGTTAGCTACAACTTTAGGTGGCGATCCATTTTTGGGACGCCTGTTAACAGGTCGTGTAGAAACTGGTCGATTAAAAGCTGGTGAAACAATTAAATCCATGACGAGTGAAGGTGAATTGATTGAAAGCTTTCGTGTGACAAAAATAATGGCATTCCGTGGTCTGTCACAGACTGGAATAGACGAAGCCGAAGCTGGAGATATTGTATCTATTTCTGGTATGAGCAAAGCTACTGTTGCTGATACATTATCTGACCTTACAATTACTGAAGCCATTCCTGCTCAACCAATTGACCCACCAACCATTACGGTTACATTTGGTATTAACGACAGTCCATTGGCTGGACGTGATGGCAAAAAGGTACAGTCACGCGTCATTCGTGACCGCCTGATGAAGGAAGCAGAGTCGAATGTAGCCATCAAAGTAAGTGACACACCTGGTGGGGAAGCGTTTGAAGTCGCTGGCCGTGGAGAATTGCAGATGGGTGTTTTAATTGAAAATATGCGCCGTGAAGGTTTTGAACTCTCGATTTCTCGCCCTCAAGTATTGTTTAAGCACGTAGATGGTAAAAGATTGGAGCCTATCGAAGAGGCAACTATCGATGTTGATGATGAATATGCTGGAGCAGTTATAGAAAAAATAACAGGTGCTCGCAAAGGTGAGCTTGTAGAGATGAAGCAGGCTGGAGCTGGTAAAACACGTATCGTTGCTCATGTGCCTGCACGTGGCTTAATTGGCTATCATGGGGAATTTTTGACAGACACACGGGGAACTGGAGTTCTAAACCGTGTATTCCATGACTGGGCGCCGTATAAAGGTCCAATGCCAGGGCGCCGTTCTGGAGTTTTGATCTCTATGGAAAATGGTTTATCTGTTTCTTATGCTATCTTTAATTTAGAAGACCGTGGGCGTTTCTTTATTGGTGCTCAAGAAGATGTTTATGTTGGTATGATCCTTGCTGAACATAACCGTGAGAATGATTTAGAAGTAAATCCGTTGAAGGGTAAAAAATTGACTAACGTCCGTGCTTCTGGAACAGATGAAGCTGTACGCCTCACAACACCCATTACATTGTCTTTAGAGGAAGCAATTGCATACATAGATGATGATGAATTGGTAGAGGTTACTCCAAAAGCAATTCGAATGCGTAAGCGTTATTTAGATTCTAATGAGCGAAAACGTTATGCTAAATCAGTTAAGGGTTAAAACTTAATTTTCTATGAAATAAATTAAGCTTTTAACTATAAAATAAATATTTTGGCGGAAGTACTGCCAAAATATTTAATTAATATTTTTTTGATTATATGCCTTAATTATATTGTCTAAATATACTTACTTGAAGTTCTTTAATTTTTTGGTGTTAGCGCTAATCATCATGTCATAGTATTGAATAAAGATATTGAATTTGAAATTCATGATATTATAAATTTAGGGGGAGGTTTTTTTGCAGTTAGATCGTAGTGACAGAGCAAGCATACTTGCAACAGCATTAGAGATGGCAGATGCAGGTCGTCCAATTGCATTAAATTATTTTCGAAATAACAACCAAATTGTTGAAAATAAGTTGGTAGATGGTTTTGATCCAGTCACGGCTGCAGACAAAGAAATTGAACTTATATTTCGAAAAATTTTATTAGAACGTCGCCCCCAAGATGGTATTTTAGGAGAAGAGTTTCCAAACGTACTAAGCATATCGGGTTTAACATGGGTTTTAGATCCTATAGACGGGACAAGGGGTTTCATTTCGGGGACTCCTACATGGGGAATGTTGATCGGGGTGAATGATGGTACACAACCTGTATTTGGAATTATTGACCAACCTTTTACAACTGAACGCTTCATAGGTGGTTTTGGACAGTCAGTTTTGCAACATAACGGGCATGAGCGAACTCTAGAAGTGCGCTCATGCAAATCACTTCAGCATGCAGTTCTGTTTTCAACAATGCCTGAGATTGGTAATGAAGTTGAGACTAAATTATTTAACAATGTATCTCAAAAGTGTAAGCTTACTCGATACGGCATGGATTGCTATGCTTATGCTTTATTGGCGGCTGGTCAAATTGATTTGGTAATTGAAGCCCAATTAAATCCATATGACATTCAGGGTCCTTTGGCTGTTGTTCAGGCAGCGGGTGGTATTGTGACGAATTGGCAGGGGGGAACCGCAGATCAAGGTGGCCAAGTAATCGCTGCGGGTGATCCAAAAATACATGCTGCTGCGATAAAGATTTTAAACGCATAAATATCATTTAATAATTAAGTTGCTTTCAAGCCGCTAATCTCAAGTTTTTGCAGATTTTTTTGAACTTAGAGTGTTAGCAAGCTTAATAGCAATAGACATATTACCATCAATTTTTAGCTTTCCAGTCATAAATGCATTTGTTGCCTTTATGCGTCCGCTTTGAATGCCTTCAAAAGTTTCGACATCTGATGACATAATGCAATCTACTTTTGCATTAATTGTTCTTGCCCCATCTTCATTGATAAAAATAGAACCTTCGTTATAAATTTCTATTTTAATTGCGCTTTCAAACCCGCTACCATTTAATTTTTTATTTATTTCAGCTAAAATAGTTTTTATTAATATGCTCACTTTGAATTCCTATAATGTATCTATGCCCTTTCTTTTGGTGGGTATAATGCTAACTTGTTGCATATGATGATAATTTATCCAATACGTATAATATCCAAACTAATAGTCATTGCATTGGTCATCTTTGCATTTGAAACCGCTTATAGTAGCCATGTATTTGCTCAAACTTCAAAACTAGATGGTCTATTTTTAGAACTGCAGAATGAACAAACAAAAAAATATAAAAAAGTAGAAGAGGAAATATGGACTGAATGGCGTAAATCAGGATCAAGTGATGTTGATTTTCTTTTAGAGCGTGGTATGGACGCCATGTCGAATGGTAATTTTATCGAATCAGTTCAATATTTTACTGCAGCTATTAAAGACGCCCCTGACTTTTCTGAGGCATGGAATATGCGCGCTACTGTTTTTTTTCTTATGGAAAAATATAGCTCGTCAGTTGCTGACATACAGCAGACGTTACGCTTAAATCCACGTCATTTTGGTGCTTTGGGTGGATTGGGTATGATCCTTGAACGTACTGAGCGCCCAAAGCAAGCACTAGAGGTTTACAAAAAGCTATTAGGGGTGCATCCACACTCTAAGAATGCACAAGATGCGATAATGCGATTAACTCAACAGCTTAAAGGCACCTCTCTTTAAGGTAAATTATGTCTCAAATACAACCTCGCTTGGCGGCCATCCTAGGCCCGACCAACACAGGAAAAACTCATTACGCTATTGAACGTATGCTAGCACGCCGTACTGGCGTTATAGGCTTACCGTTACGCCTGCTGGCACGTGAAGTTTATGATAAAATTGTAAAGATGAGAGGGCCCAATGCAGTTGCTCTGATTACTGGTGAAGAACGAATTGTTCCAACACGTGCGCAATATTGGGTTTGTACCGTCGAAGCGATGCCTCAAGATATTGGAGTCGAGTTTGTTGCTATTGATGAAGTGCAATTATGTGCTGATCCAGAGCGTGGTCACGTATTTACAGATCGTTTGTTAAATATGCGCGGTACTATGGAGACATTATTTTTAGGTGCAGATACCATGCGCAAGATAATTGGTCATTTAATACCTAATGTAGAATTTGTTACGCGTGGCCGTTTCTCAGAGTTAAAATATACAGGGTCTAAAAAAACCAGCCGTATGCCTACACGAAGTGCAATTGTTGGGTTTTCAGTTGATAATGTTTATGCTGTTGCTGAGCTATTGCGGCGCCAAAAAGGTGGTGCTGCTGTTGTTATGGGCGCTTTGTCCCCACGTACACGCAACGCACAAGTGGAGTTGTACCAAAATGGTGACGTAGATTATTTAGTTGCAACTGATGCTATTGGCATGGGATTAAATCTAGATATTAAGCATGTGGCGTTTTCTAGCCTTACTAAATTTGATGGCCGGCGTATGCGGTATTTGATGCCAAATGAGTTAGCTCAAATTGCAGGGCGTGCTGGGCGACATCTAAACTCTGGAACTTTTGGCGTAACTGGTGATGTATCACAGATTGATGAAGAGGTCGTGAAGGCAATCGAAAATCATAAGTTTGCACCACTAAAGAGGCTTCAATGGCGAAACTCTCGATTAGAATTTGGAACAATTAATGCTTTAATTAATTCTTTAGATAAGCCTTCAAATGATGTATTATTAATTAAATCACAACCAGCTGAAGACTTTCGTACATTAACCACATTGGTTGAAGATGGAGAAGTCGCGGCACGCGCAAGTGATGGACCTTCGGTGCGATTATTGTGGGATACTTGTGGAATACCTGACTTTCGAGGCGTTAGCTTTACTGATCATACGACATTAGTATCACGCATTTTTAACTTTCTTCATGAAAAAGGCGAAGTTAGTGAAAATTGGCTTGCACAAAAGATTGAAAATATTGACAAAACTGGTGGTGATATAGACGCTATATCTAAGAGATTAGCATTTATTCGTACTTGGACGTACATTTGTCAAAGAAAAGGGTGGGTTCAGAATGAAAGCTATTGGCGTGAAGAGACGCGTGCAGTAGAAGATCGCTTATCTGATGCGCTTCACGGCGCGTTAACGCAACGATTTATTGATCGGCGCACATCAATGTTGATGCGCCGCTTGAAGCAAAAGGAGAGCCTTGTGGCTGAGGTTGATACAAAAGGTAAAGTGACTATTGAGGGTGAATTCGTTGGTAAACTAAATGGATTCCGCTTCCAAATGGACAAAGATGCAACTGCAGAAGAGGGTAAAATCTTAAGATCTGCATCTATTCAGGCCCTTCAGCCTGAATTTAATTTGCGCGCAGATCGAATATATAACGCACCAGATACTGAATTTGAGTTCACTGAGCAAGGTGGTCTCATGTGGGGTGAATACGGTGTGGGTAAGCTGGTTAAGAGCGATGACATCCTCACTCCGCGTATTGAAGTTTTTGTCGATGATGAAGCTGGTAGTGATGTTGCCACAAAAGTACAAAAACGACTGCGACATTTTATGGACCGTAAAGTAAATGCTGCCTTTGAGCCTTTAATAGGCATGCGTGATGATGGAATGGTCACTGGAATGGCTCGTGGGCTTGCATTTAGGCTTATTGAAAGTTTGGGCGTTATTCCACGCTCTGTAGTTGCTAAGGATGTAAAAGAATTAGATCAAGATGGACGAGGTTTACTCCGCAAGCATGGTGTTCGTTTTGGGCAGTATACATTATTTCAACAGTTAATGTTAAAGCCTGCTCCAACGCGATTACGTTTAGTATTGTGGTCATTATTTGAAGGCTTAGATGAATTTCCTGAGGCTCCACCCCCAGGTTTAGTAACTATCCCAGAAACTAAGGGCGCTCCTAAAGGATATTACCCGCGCGCTGGCTATCGCTTGGCAGGCGAACGAGCAATCCGTATCGATATGCTTGAGCGATTAGCTGATTTAACTCGGACACAGGATGTTAAAGCTGGCTTTGAGGCTAATTCAGATATGCTGTCTATATCTGGAACAACATTGGATCAATTCTCGAATATGATGGAGGGACTTGGATTTACTGTTGAAAAAAGTGTGCGTGATAAAGTTAAACCTGAGCTTAAAGAGGGCGAAGAAGCAAAGCCCCTAAATAGTGAAGAAGAAACTACGGAGACGTTTTACATATTTAAGTGGGTTCCCAAGGTGCGACCGCAACGAACAGAACAGGTTCAAAAAGTAAATAATAAGGTCAAACCAAATAATAAGCCTCAAACAAATAAGCCTAAACGACAAATGCCAGCGCCTGTTAAAAAAGATAAGCCTATTGATCCAGATAATCCGTTTGCCGCATTGATGGCGCTGAAAGGTAAATCCTGATTGCTGATCGTATTGATAAGTGGCTTTGGCATGCGCGTTTTTTCAAATCGCGTAGTTTAGCTGCAAAATTAGTTCGTGAAGGTAAGATCCGTGTGAATGGAGAAAGGATTTCTAAGCCATCTCAACAGGTGGCGATTGGGGATGTTTTAACTTTTGCCACGGGTGATTGGATTAGATTAATTGAAATTTCAGCTATTGGACTACGTCGCGGTCCTGCACCGGAAGCACAAGCTTTATATACTGATCGTTCTGATGCTGCACCAATACGGGGAAAAGTTCCTTATAATCCAAAATATGAGGGAAAAGGCCGCCCAACTGGCAAATGGCGCCGTGCTTTACATTCTTTTTCAAATAGTGGTCTTGATTGATCGGACTACACCCCATAATACGCGTGTAATTACTAATCTTGGATAAAAACAATGACATATATCGTCAATGATGCTTGTATTGCTTGTAAATATACTGATTGCGTAGAAGTCTGCCCTGTAGATTGCTTCTATGAGGGTGAAAATATGTTAGTAATTGATCCTGACGAATGCATCGATTGTGGAGTTTGTGAACCTGAATGTCCGGCAGATGCAATTTTACCTGATACAGAACCTGACACTGAAAAGTGGGTAGATTTTAACCGTAAATATTCCAAAATATGGCCAGTTATTATAAGTCAGAAACCGCCTCTTCCAGACGCTGAGGCACGAGATGGCGAAGAGGGTAAGCTAGAAAAGTATTTTTCTGAAAAGCCTGGTGAAGGTGGCTAATAAGAATCACTTTTTTAAATAAAAAAATAATGTTTCAAAAACGTATATTTTATTGAGTATTTATATAGTTTTAGACCGCTGGCACATAAGGTGATTTTATGATATGATATTTCTAAGAACTAAGGAGTTTTGAGCTGATTATGGCAAATATTTTTTAAACTCTAGGTCAACTAATACCCACATATCTTCTATCGCTTGTTTATAAAGGTGATCTTCGGTGTGTGGTTTTACTCTTCAAATAAAAGGATAGCTAAGCATGGCTAAAGGAAAAAAATACGGCGAATTTCGTTTAAATGAATTTGTTGTATATCCCGCACATGGTGTGGGCAAAATTATGACTGTTGAAACACAGGAAATTGCTGGAACGCAAATGGAATTGTTTGTTATTTTATTTGAAAAAGACAAAATGACACTTCGGGTACCAACTGCCAAGGCAACTGCTGTTGGTATGAGGAATTTGGCTAGTACTGAATTAGTTGAAAAAGCTATGAAAACGCTTAGAGGGCGTGCCCGAGTTAAACGCGCAATGTGGTCGCGGCGTGCACAGGAATATGAACAAAAGATCAACTCAGGTGATTTAATGTCAATCGCAGAAGTTGTACGTGACTTGCATAGAAATGATGAAGAGCGTGAACAATCTTATTCAGAACGTCAATTATATGAAGCAGCATTAGAACGTTTAACACGTGAAGTAGCAGCCGTTGATGCTACAGATGAAGGCATTGCTGGTGAAAAAGTAACTGCTATTTTAATAGCGCGTGCGTCATAAATTCAATGATTATATTTTAAAACTCATTCTTAAATTGAGGATGAGTTCTTAAAATATGAGCACGGCTGCCAAAGTACCAAGTTCAGCGCATTTCTGAGAGGCACCTAACACATCACCTGTCTGTCCGCCAATTTTTGCTTTTGCTATCAAAAATACTGGCAAAGCAGACAATGTACCAATTATTAAGATTATAAGCCCAGGAATACCTAAGCATAAAAATGATATTAATACAGTTAACCCACATGCTATTTGAATTGAGCATAGCTGTGGAATACCTACGGCCACGGCTAATCCAGTTTCCCGAGCATTTGGAATTACTCTTAATGCTATGATCATGGGTATTCTGCTGATTGACCCAACAGCTGCAAATGTAAGGACTGGATTAGAAAGAGCGAGTGTTTCAATTGCAGACCATTCTGCTAATAAAATGACAATTAAGATAACTGTGCCATATGCACCAATTGAGCTATCTTTCATTATTTCTAAGCGACGCTCACGAGTATGCCCCCCCCAAAAACCATCTGCGCAATCAGCTAAACCATCTTCATGCATTGCTCCAGTTAAGGCTATCAAAGTTAAAAGTGCTAATGCCGCACTAAAGCTGACAGGTAACATTAAAGCATTTGCAACCATTATAACGAAACCAGCTAGACCACCTATTATGGCCCCAACAATTGGAAATGCCCAAGTGGCAGCATTTGCTCGTTCCCCTGCACGTTTATGGTCCACTGGTACTTTCAAACGTGTCAGCATACTGAAAGCAGCCCAAATGTCATGGGCCTCAAAGCAAGCTCGTTTTTTAATGTCGCTCATAAATAATAAACTTCGCAATTGGTATTTTAACTATTTATAAATGGCGTTAATAATAAAAAAAATCAACGATGAAATGATAAATATATGCTCAGTGCTCCTTTTTCTACCTTAGTTGAATTCAAAGAACTGCTAAAGAATCAACCTAACTCAAATCTTGATATAGAAAAACAAGCATCAGAGCGTAATAATCAATTGACTAAACCTCCTGGTTCATTGGGGCGTCTTGAAGAACTAGCTATTTGGTATTCATCATGGCGTGGTGAATTAGCACCAAAGTTACGATCTCCACAAGTAGTTGTTTTTGCTGGAAACCATGGTGTAACTGCACAGGGTATCTCGGCATTCCCATCTGAAGTTACGCAACAAATGGTTATAAATTTTCAACATGGTGGTGCGGCTATAAATCAATTATGCAAAGCTTTTGGAGCAAAATTAGATGTTATTGCATTAGATTTAGATAAGCCAACAGCTGATTTTACTACTGGTCCTGCAATGAGTGAAGCTGAGTGTGTTAAAGCCCTAACAATAGGTTGGAATGCAGTCGATAAGTCCACTGACCTATTTGTTTCGGGTGAAATGGGTATTGGAAATACAACATCAGCGGCCGCGATTTCACATGCTTTATATGGGGGATCTGCCAGTGATTGGGTTGGGCGTGGCACAGGAATAGATGACATAGGACTAGAAAAAAAAGCACAAGTAGTTGCTACTAGTTTGATTTCAAATCCTACATCAACCAAGAATGGTATTGAAGCTCTTAGATGTTTGGGCGGGCGAGAATTGGCTGCAATGGCGGGCTCGATTGCGAGTGCCCGTGCAAAGTCTATTCCTGTTATTTTAGATGGGTTTATTTGTAGTGCTGCTGCAGCGTGCTTGGAAAATACTATACCTGGATCATTGGATCATTGTACTGCTGGTCATGAGTCAAATGAAAATGCCCATAGGGCATTGTTGGGGCACTTGCAAAAAGAACCAATCTTAACTTTGGGTATGCGTTTGGGTGAAGCTTCAGGTGGTGCATTAGCAATTGCTGTTCTGCAAGGTGCACTCGCTTGTCATGCAGGGATGGCCACATTTTCAGAAGCTGGTGTATCAGAAGAATAAAATCTAATTTTGATTAAATGGTACTATAATTAATTTCTAATATTGCTAATAGTAATAAAAAAATTTGCACTTCGCAGTGTAAATAATAGATAAGAGAAAAAATATGGCTAATCTAGAAGTATTATATAATTCTGAGTGTCCTATTTGTGATAAAGAAATTAATCATTACAAAAAAATATCTAAAGATAAAATTGTATTTATCCCAATTTCACCTGAGACATTAAATGCTTGGGGATTAAGTGAAGATCAAGCTGCTAAAAAATTACATGCACAATTTAATGGAATGCGATTAACTGGACTGGATGCATTTCTAGCAATATGGAGTAAGCTTCCTTATTATAGATTTTTGGGTAAAATTACTGCGATACGCCCAATAAAGTTCGTGTTAAACATTATTTATTTATGGGTGTTAGCACCTTTTTTATTCAAACTGCATAAGTCACGAAAAAAAAGGAACAAAGATTTTTGAGTTAATCTTTTTTAACTTACTTTTTCGATATAAATTATTAAGTTAAACTTATTGGATAGTGTCGCCTGCAACATTTAAACGAGTAAACAACTTAAAGCCAATATTCAGTTAAATTTATAAATTTTGATTGCATTAATTGGTTAGTAGCGAAAGAAAGTTCATATGAAACCATTGGAAATTTTGAATCTCGACATTGCAATTATTGGGCTTGGATCCATGGGATACGGAATCGCCTCATCATGCCTTCGAGCGGGCCATACGGTTTGGGGCGTCGATATCAGTCCAGAACAAACTACTAAGTTTTGTGATCAAGGTGGCGAGTCTAGTAGTTTTTCTGAAGCTGTGTCTAGGCTAGATGCTGTTGCAATTGTTGTACTTAACGCAGTACAGACCGAGACTGTTTTATTTGGGGGCGATGGTATTGTTAAGCATTTAAAAGCTGGTTGCGTTGTTGTCGCTTGCGCAACTGTTTCCCCCTTATTTGCTAAAGATATGGAAGCTCGCTGTTCACAGTTTGGTGTTCATTATCTTGATGCTCCAATCTCTGGTGGTTCAGTTAAAGCTGCTAATGGCCAATTATCAATTATGGCTTCTGGTACGCCTGAAGCTTTTAGTTTTGCAGGCCCACTTTTAGATAGTATTTCTGAAACTGTATTTAAGTTGGGAAATGAGGCTGGGCCAGGCAGTGCTATGAAGTCGGTGAACCAGCTACTGGCTGGTGTTCATATTGCTGTCATGGCAGAGGCTTTAACTTTTGGAATGACGCAAGGTGTAACACCTGAAAAATTTGTTGAAGTAATAAGTAAATGTGCAGGCAGTAGTTGGATGTTAGAAAACCGTGCACCACATATTGTTGATGGTGATTATACAGCGCATAGTTCAGTTAATATTTGGCCTAAAGATCTTGGAATTGTCCTAGATGTGGCTAATTCCACTAACTTTGATGCACCGATTACAACTGCTGCTTTGCAACAGTTTGTAGCTGCTGCAGAAATGGGTTTCGGGAATGAAGATGATTCAGCCGTTGCTAAGGTTTACGCTAAAAATGCAGGTTTGACTTTACCAAATAAAGTATAAATTATTTGCATTAATTTATATAAAAACAGCCAAAGATCAGGAAACAAAAAATGACAACACTTTTAGGCTGCATTGCGGATGATTTTACTGGGGCTACTGATTTGGCAAGCATGCTGGCGCGAAGTGGTGTCAAAGTTTCTCTTCGGATAGGCGTACCAAAAGAGCCTCCGAAAGATACATCAGCATTTGAAGTGATCGCACTAAAATCTCGTACGATGCCTGTTTCTGAGGCGGTTAAGGAAACTAGAGCTGCATTAAGTTGGTTGCAAGATGCTGGAGCGAAGCGGTTTTTTTGGAAATACTGTTCAACTTTTGATTGCACATCTGAGGGAAATATTGGTCCTGTAGCTGAAGCTTTGATGTCAGATTTAAAAACAAATCAAACTATTTACTGCCCTGCTTTTCCTGAAAATGGGCGCTCTGTCTTTATGGGGAATTTGTTTGTTGGGCAAAAGCCACTTTCTGAAAGCTCGATGAAAGACCATCCATTGACACCAATGAGGGATAGTAACTTAGTTCGACTTCTTGAGCCACAAGTATCCCAACCTGTTGGCTTAATAGATCGACTGACTGTGGCAAAAGGTTCTAATGCATTAACAATGGAACTGGAGGTAACTAAGAATAAGGGGATTGCACACATAGTTATAGATGCAGTTGCCAATAGTGATTTAGAGGTAATTGCCACTTCTTGTATGGATATGCCACTGATAACTGGTGGATCTGCATTGGCTATGCCTTTACCTGAATTGTATATGTCTGTTGGCTTGCTTCCGTCTGAAACTGTAATACAGAAAAAATACAAATTTGGTGCTCGCAGTATTATTTTATCTGGAAGTTGTTCGGTGATGACAAACAAACAGGTCGCTAACATTATAGAATCGGGTGCTATTTCTTTTTGCCTTGACCCTCTAGAATTGGCTGAAAATGGTCCGGAAATGGCACTCAGATGGCTTGGAGTACAAGACTTTTTGGTACCTATTATTATATATGCAACTGCTAATCCTGCATCAGTCAAATCAGCCCAAAATAAACTTGGTGTTGCGAAAGCAGGTGAAATAGTTGAGCAAGCCTTAGCTGCTTGTGCGTTATTTGCTCAGAGTGTTGGCGTGAGAAAATTCGTTATAGCAGGGGGGGAAACATCGGGCGCTATAACTAAAGCGCTTGGCGTCACAAAACTTGATATTGGACCTGAAATTGCACCAGGTGTTCCTTGGACATTCTCTTATTCAAAAGGAAACGAGATTGCATTATCATTAAAATCAGGTAATTTTGGTGATGAAACATTTTTTACACAAGCACTAAACGTATTGGAAGTTTAATGGCTGATGAAGTTAAATTAAGGGAACAAATTTGTTTGTTGGCCAAATCAATATTTGATCGTGGGTTAACTGGTGGCAGTACTGGAAATCTATCTTCTAGGACTTCAGATGGGGGATTGCTTGTTAGCCCTACTGGTACAAGTTTTGGGCGGCTTGATCCTGGACGGCTTAGCCGTTTTGATTCTCAGGGGCATTTTCTTAGTGGTGACAGCCCAACAAAAGAGATTGATTTACATATTGCATTCTATGACACAAGAAGCACTGCAGGAGCTGTGGTGCATTTACACTCATGTCATTCTGTGGCGCTATCAATGATGCCTGACGTCGACGAAGATAATTTTTTACCACCACTCACACCATATGCTATTATGAAGCTTGGTAAGGTAAAGCTTTTACCATTTTTCATGCCAGGTGATCCTGCAATGGGAAAGGCTGTCCGCGGGCTTGCAGGTAAACGTTCTGCGGTGATGCTAGCAAACCATGGCCCAGTAGTAGCAGGCAAAGACATAGAAGCTGCATGTAATGCCATCGAAGAACTTGAAGACACTGCTCGTCTTGCGATGATGACACGTGGAATGTGTGTTAAAAATTTAAAGCCAAATGATATAAGGGCACTTGTTAAAAAATTTGATGTAGAGTGGGATTCATAAAATTTTCAGCTAACCTTGGGTTCCTCTGGAGCGAACTACCACTTCCAGATGCTATAAGAGCAGCTAAAATGGCTGGCTTTGACGCTGTTGAGTGCCACTGGCCATATGAAGTATCACCAAATGATGTAGCATTGGCTCTAGAAGAAACTGGTCTAAAAATGCTTGGACTAAATACCCGAAGAGGTGATGTTGATACAGGTGAGAATGGTCTTAGTGCTATTCCTGGGCGAGAAGTGGATGCTCGCCTCGCAATCGATGAAGCTATTTCATATGCATTAGTTATCAGTACAAAAAGTATACACGTAATGGCTGGCTTTACGAATAGTCATGAAGCCGAAAAAGTTTTCATTGAAAATTTACAATATGCTTGTGATCAGGCAATTAAATTTAACATTAAAATTCTAATTGAACCACTTAATAAATATGATGCACCAGGCTACTTCCTAACAACAACAAAACAGGCTTTAAATGTGATGGATAAAGTTAATAAACCCAACTTAAAACTTATGTTTGATTGTTATCATGTTCAATTGATGGAGGGTGATCTTGCTAATAGTATTGAGAAATTGATGCCACGAATTGGTCACATACAATTTGCGTCTGTTCCAGACAGGGGCCCACCTGATAATGGAGAAGTAGCTTACAAATTTATTTTTAAATTGATAAAAAAGCTCGGTTACACTGATCCCATTGGAGCTGAATATAAACCAAAAGGAGATACAAACGCTTCACTTGAATGGTTAACTAATAAATCTTTAGTATCTTGAAGCTTAGCTTTGAAATTATATTCAATTCCATATATTAATTAAGATTTTACTTTATAGACTTGTTATCATTGAGTGCATAGTTTCTTGACCTATAATATTACTCCATTATCATAGTAATATGTTAAAAGTAATAATTTTTTCAATACTAATCACGTTTCCTGTTCATGCGTTCGGCACCTATAATTGCATTGAACTTCATCGAGTTTTATTAGCTGCTGAGGGATCGATGCGTCCTATGTACCAGGGTCGTAAACTAAATTTTACATGGAATAAGAAAGGTTTTTCTGGGAATGGTGTCTTTTATCATGATAATTATGATATTACGATGATTGATGAAGACGGCTTTAGTGCTTTTGCTAAAAATTCTGACCGTAATGATCTATTTAGATTTCAAGAAAATATTTTGATGCATACTGCTATAGTCAACTACAGAGTTGATCCATCTATTCAATCTCAAGTATTTCGATGTAAAGTGGAATTAATCATTAAATAAATGATTAGAAACTTTAATAATAAAAATTTTGAAACTAGAAACAAGGGATGCATTAATGTCTGAATTAATATTACATCACTATTGGCCTTCTCCGTTTGCACATAAAGTTCGACTCGCATTGGGCTTAGCTAATGCAAAATGGTTATCTGTTGAAATTCCAAGGATACCGCCAAAGCCATTACTCACTTCTTTAACGGGAGGGTATCGCCGAACTCCTGTTTTGCAAATTGGGGCAGATGTATATTGTGACACACAAAATATTATACGTGCATTAGCTGATTTTGGTTTTTTGAGCGCTATTTTTCCTGAAGGATGCATGAGCAAGGCATTAGCATTTTCGGCCTGGATTGATGATACTGTTTTTGAATTAGCAGCGCGAGTTGTTATAACAAACGCATTGGATACTGCCCCTTCAGAATTCATTAAAGATCGAGGTGATCTATATTTTGAACTAGGTTGGACGATCGAAAAGTTAAATCATGATCTCTCTAGTGTTGTATTACAACTTGATGCAAAGTTAAAAAATATCGATGATATTCTTACTTGTGGGGGGAATATATGCTCGAAAGAATTATCCTATGCTGATGTGTCTGTTGCATATCTTGCATGGTTTTTACGGGGCAGGTGGAGTGATGGCCCTAAAGTTCTTTCTCGTTATCCCAATATATGTAGAATAGAAAATGCTGTCTGTAATTGTGGAGAGGGTCAATATCAAGATTTAGGAGGGCAAGAAGCTATAAAAATAGCAAATGATAATACTCCAAAATCTTTAGTTGGTATTGATAGTAGCGTAATGACTGAGCTAAACCTAAATCAACGTGTAGGTATTCGTCCTAGAACACAATCTTCAGATCCAACTGTATGTGGAGCGCTACGATATTTAGATAGGCAGCGAGTTTCAATTAATAATACTGAGAAAGAAGTTGGTGCTATTGCCGTGCATTTCCCAATATCTGGATATGAAATTAATTTAGAAGTTTAAAAAAGATAAAATCTTATATAATAAATCTTATAAACTAAAAATATCTAATTAATCTGCAAAGATTAAATTTTTTAATTTTTTTATAAGGGTATCTTAGTCTGCAAAAAGTATTAATTGATTATAGTTGATAAGTTTAACATACATTAAAAACATGAACATTCTATAAATAGTAAAAATTACACTAAGTTGGAGTAGATAAGTGTTAACTATATTACCTGAATAAATGTCGTAAGATATCAACTAACGCACTATTATAAAATAAAGCAAACAAAGGGCTATATTATGTCAATGTCTGGCACACCTAAGAAGAAAACTGATCAAACTCTTATTGATGCATTTCTTAATAAGGGTGGTAAGGTTACTAAAGGTAAAACTAAACCAATGAAACATGAACTTGGTCTAAGTAATAACGTTTGGAACAATCCACTCACTAAAGATGAAAAAAAATCACTAAAAAAATAATTATATATCCACAATTTAAAACATAATAAGATATAATTTTGATTGGTTTTGACCAAAAGTAATCAAAATTTGAGTACTTTTTATATCAGTATGATAATATTTATATATTATTGTTTGAATGGATTTAATTTTGGTGAATAATTAATATCTATAAAAGCAATTAATTTTAATTTTTGTGTATATTTTAAGTAAAATTCCAAATTTTGAAGGTCTATTTCACTTTTTATAATATTCTTTTATTAATTAATTTTAATATTATAATAGTTTCAAATCACAAATAGTTGTTAGAAATTAATAACCTACCTTATATTGACTATTATAATATATATTGTGTGACTTTTTTATTTTGAAATAAAAACTTGACGAATATCACATTAATACTAGAGAATTTGCATACTGGGGTCGAATAACGAACTTCAGCATTAAAATAGGGAAAGAAACTATGTTAACAAATGCAAAAAAAATGATTGGTAGTTTGACTGAAATTGCAATCGCACTTTTGGCTTTGGCAATAGTGGCATCACTTCTGGTAGGTGAGGCAAATATGGCCTTCCTCGGTGATGTGGTTGGTAATATAACTGCACTCGTAGCTGAACTAGGGCAAGGTGGTCTTGCTGGTTTGATCGCTTTGGGCGTAGTATTGGCTATATTGCAGCAAAAGTAAGCTTTTAAAGAAAACTTCTTCCAGCAAATTAGGTGGTAATTATGAAGCAAATAGATAAATTATTTTCCCAATTACGACTGTGGCTCTTTCGAAGCTCAGAAATTTTAGGTCTAATAACTGTTTTGTTTATCTTAATTTACCTATTGTTGGGAGAAGATTCTGGAGATTATGTTATTAGCGTTATGGCAAACTTATCACTCTTTGTATCGGCTGTGACGCCAGAAGCTATTATTGGAATTGCTATAGTGGTTGGGCTTTTTACTTATCTTCGTACAAAATAACACTAAATATTTCATTCGGTTATTTTTAATTTAAAGCTTTGATTTTAATTGATCAAAATCTAGATAGTTTAGATAAGTAATGGAGGCGAGTAGGAGAATCGAACTCCTGTACACGGATTTGCAATCCGTTGCGTCACCACTCCGCCAACTCGCCATTAAGTGTAGTAAGCTGGGCTATAACAATGAGCTGATAGTGGTGCAAGATTAAATATTTTTTTTTTATATAGATCTAAAAATAAGCGTGGGTGCAATTTCAAGTAGAGCAACAATCATTAATAAAAACGACAGTTTAGAACGCCCAAACTTATTTATTAAAAAGATTGTTAAGTTGAAAGGACTAATAAAAATCCAACCGCAAAGTGGCCATAATTGACTTCCTGCATCCTGATTATGTAATAAAAAATCTAAAGTTAAGTGTAAAAATCCAGAGCTTGCAAAAGCTTTGAGCCAATTTTTTTGTATTAATATACTAAGAAATAAAATCATGGCCCAAACAAAAAAGAGCTATTTATTGCAAAGATTGATTACTACCTTAAAGAGTAATATTGTACATTAAAGATATAGTCAGGGTTGTTACCAAGGAAAAAATAGCTCCAAAATACCATTAAATATAAAGAAAAATATGTTATGAGCCCACCTATGATTGCGGTCATGGTTACTTTAGGTTTATTTGGGTGAGCAAAGGCGGCTGCGCCAAATATTATGTGAGCGGGTGTGTTCTTAATTTACGTATAGGGAACTGAATGGTAAAGTCTATTATGATCCAAGGTGCTGGATCGAATGTTGGTAAATCAATGATTGTTGCGGGGCTTTGTAGAGCATTTAGTGCTAAAGGACTACGTGTCTTACCTTTCAAACCACAGAATATGTCAAATAATGCTGCTGTAACTTCTGACGGTGGAGAAATTGGACGTGCACAAGCAATGCAAGCTATGGCTTGTGGTGTTGAGCCATTAATAGATATGAACCCAGTTTTGCTTAAGCCAGAATCAGATGTAGGTTCGCAAGTTATTGTTCAAGGAGAGCGTTTAACAACTGTAAAGGCACGTGATTATGCAAAGTTAAAATCAACTTTAATGCCGCGCGTTTTAGAAAGCTTTAATCGCTTAGCTAAAGAAGCTGATTTAATTATTGTTGAGGGAGCAGGTAGCCCTGCTGAAACTAACCTTCGTGAAGGTGACATAGCAAATATGGGATTTGCAGAAGCCGCAAATATACCAGTTATTTTAGTTGGCGATATTGATCGTGGGGGGGTGATCGCGCAGATAGTGGGTACGCATACAATTTTACCTACTAATGATTTATCCCTTATCAAAGGTTTCATGATTAATAAGTTTCGCGGTGATGTATCTTTATTTGATGGTGGCTTAACAGAGATTATTGACCGCACAGGATGGATATCTATGGGAGTAGTGCCTTGGTTTTCCGAAGCTGGATATCTGCCAGCAGAGGATTCATCAGATATCAAGGCAAAATCAGGTGGGAGTGGTTTTAAAATTGTAGTTCCAAGACTGTCACGTATTGCAAATTTTGATGACCTTGATCCATTGTCGGCTGATCCAAATATTTCTGTTGAAATAATTAATTCTGGTCATCCATTACCTTTAGACGCTGATTTAATCCTGATACCTGGAAGCAAATCAACTATTGGCGATCTTAACTTTTTTAGACTGCAGGGTTGGGATGTGGATTTGGCTGCTCATATTCGAGCGGGTGGACAAGTTTTGGGTATTTGTGGTGGATATCAAATGTTGGGCCGTGAAATAATTGACAATGATGGAATTGAGGGCCCAGCTGGCAGTTATGCCGGATTAGGGCATTTGGATGTAATTACTCAAATGCATTCTGAAAAGCGTTTGGCTCAGGTTTCGGGGACTGATGTTGCCTCAGGCGCATCTGTTTCTGGGTATGAAATTCACATTGGCCAAACTTTTGGCGCTGATTGTGATAATTTTTGGCTTAATATGGAGGGGGTTAACGTTGGTGCAAGTTCCAAAAATGGCAGGATCCAGGGTTGTTACATTCATGGACTGTTTTCATCTGATGAATTTAGGCATGTCTATTTAAATCGCGTTGGTGCTAATATTGTGCAAAGTAACTATTCGGATAAAGTAGAGCTAACTTTAAATGCTTTGGCAAAGCATATGGAGCTACACTGTGATTTAGATAAACTACTAGAAATAGCTAGTCAGAATTAGCCAAAAATTATATAATTTAATTTGCCAAATTTTTGTTTATCTGTTTTGTAATTTTTCCAACAGCTTTATACGAGCTTTTCCCAGTGGTGATTCAATAACTATTTTATTATAATCCAATGTGGGGTCGTATAATTTAACATTAAGCCCTAGTGATGATGCGGTTAGTTGGCCCATTTCTGCTAACACTTTATAAGCCTGGACTTGTTCGTCGCGTAATGCTGAAACCAAATTTGAACGTGCTGATAATAGTTCTTGCTCTGCGTCCAAAACATCCAATGTTGTGCGTGATCCAAGCTTTGTTTCCTCAGTAACGCCTTCAAATGCAATGCGAGCTGATTCAATTTGTGCATTGCTTGCTTTAATAGCAGCAAGAGCTGCTTGCCAAGTGGCATAATAGGCATTTAGATTATAACGGGTGCTGGAAATAGCTGTATCAAGAGCATATTTTTTTGCCTGTCTTGCACTAACTGCAGAGCGTTGCTTACTCCTTAATTTTCCACCTATAAAAATAGGAATGGAAGCTTCAATCTTTGCTCCTATTGATGATTTTATTGCTGAACCAGTGCTTGAAGTAAGGCTACCTGATATTATTGGATTGGTATTCTTGCGAGTTGCACTAATGTCTTGATCAGCTGCTTGTAAATATAGTTTGGCTGCACGAATTCGAGGGTGATCAGTTAACGCAATAGCTTCAGCAGTAGCTACATCAGAAGGGATTATAGGATGTTTTTGTGGTGTTTCTAGTGCGCCAGGATCTTGGCCTACAATTAAAAAGTAATTTGCAATTTGACTTAATACAGCTGCGTTTCTAGCTTCTACATTACTTATAGCGGAAGCTAGGCGCGCTTCTGTCTGGCTGACGTCTGTTCGTGTCACTTCACCTACTTCAAAGCGGTTTTGTGAGGCACGTAATTGTTCACGAAGGACAGAAGTATTACTCTTCGCCAGTTCTAAGGTTGCTATAGCCTGGCGCAAGTCCATATAACTCGTAATTACTTTTAGCAGGCTGTTTTGTTCTGATTGTATTAGTAGCTCACGTTCAGCTAAAACAGTAAGTTTAGATGAATTTATTAAATTAAGAGATTTGCCGCCGTCATAAATTAATTGTTTAATCGTAAGTGTCGCTGTATTTGTGAATTTACCATTAACATCATCAAGGTTCTGTTTTAAAGTTGCATTAACCACTGGCTTTAATGATGCAAATTTTTGGACTACTATTTCATTTAATTCTAAAAGTTTTTCTCGTTGTTGAGCTATCGAGGGACTATTTTTATACGTTGCTTCTAGAGCTTGTTTCAATGTTGTGGTTTCAGCGAGTGCAGGAGAGCATAGTATAAACAATGCTACAGTGCTTAATACTTGTATTCGCATAAATTTCTCCCGGTTTAATTATATTTATTTTTAATTTTTTATAAATCAAATTAATGAAAATATTTTAGGTTCAGTAAAACCTTCAAGTAAGGGGGCTGTAGCATCAAATTCTGATCGCCATGCAATACTTTTGCCTTTTTTGATACCAATTTTGCATTGGCCCATTGCCCCATTTGCAAAAATTGCAATTACGCGTCCACCATCTTTTAATTGTTTTGTTAATGTGTCTGGAAAGTTCTGAATTGCACCTTGAATTATTATAACATCATATAGCCCGTGTTTGACTGCACCATCAACGAAGGTAGCATTCACGACTATTGCATTATCCACGCTCTCGTTTTCTAAAGCTTCCCGAGCAAAATCTGCAAATGCCTCATTACTTTCGGTGGCCACAACAACTTCTGCCAGGTGAGCTATCACTGCTGTTGAATATCCTGTGCCACAAGCCACATCTAAAACTAGCTCGTTAGAATTGATAGCTGCAGTATCTAACATTTTTGCAAATGTACGTGGGTCTAAGATGACTCGATTTTTAGAAATGGTGATATGTTCGCCCATGTAAGCTATGGACTGCTTCTCTTTAGGAATGTATTTTTCTCTGGGCGTGCGAAGTAATGCATCAATAATTGGGTATTTTGTGACATCAGATGGCCTAACTTGGCAGTCTACCATTGCTTCTCGTGCAGCTTGAAAATTTGTCATTGGTTTAATATCAACTTTATCTAAATAATTTAAATTTCTTTTGCCATACGAGTTGATGATGGGCAATAGCCCGCTAATTTACTCTTTTTAAAATTAAATCCATAATATTTATTATATAATTGGTAAATATTCTTGACCAATATACTTTATCTGCTACCATAATATATGGTGATTAGCGTATTGTGATGATTTTTTTTATTATTTTAAAATCTGGAGTTTGATTTTAGCAACAGATTATATGTATTTCTAATTACCTGTAAAAGTACAAGATCATATCCTCGGGAGGGAACCTATGACAGATAATCTAAATCGTAGAAAGTTTTTACGCGGTACAGCCGTAGCCGGTGCCGCTACGTTGGCTACTCCAGCAATTGCTGGTAGTCATACAACAACACTTAAAATGCAAGCTGCTTGGGGCGGAGGAATATTCTTAGAGAATGCTCAGTCATATGTAGACCGCGTGCATGCAATGGCAGGTAGTTCTCTGAAAATTGACCTGCTTGCAGTGGACTCAGTTGTTAAGACATCGCAAATGCAAGATGCTGTTCACCGTGGTGTTCTTGATGCATGTCATTACGTTCCTGCTTACTGGTATTCAAAATCTAAATCAGCATCTTTGTTTGGTACTGGCCCTTGTTTTGGATGGTCTTCACAAGAAGTTCTTGGCTGGGTGAACTACGGTGGTGGACAAGAATTGTTTGATGAATTAATGGGCGATTTAGGTCTAAACGTTGTTTCGTTTTTCAACTCACCAATGCCTGCTCAACCATTAGGTTGGTTTAAAGAAGAAATTAAAGATGTCGCTCAATTGGACGGTTTAAAGTATCGTACGGTTGGTCTAGCTGCGGATGTTCTTTTGGAAATGGGTATGTCTGTTGTGCAGCTTCCTGGTGGCGAAATTCAGCCAGCAATGAAATCTGGTTTGATCGATGCTGCAGAATTTAATAACCCAACTTCGGACCGTGATTTTGGTATGCAGGATGTTTCTAAGGACTACCACTTAGCCTCGTTCCACCAGTCGCAGGAATTCTTCGAAGTTTCTTTTAACAAAAAGAAATATGAAAAATTACCAGCTGAACTTCAGTCTATTTTGAAGTATGCATCAGAAGCTGAAAACTCAAACTTCTATTGGCATAATACAAAGCGCTATGCAGACGATTTGCAGACTTTGCAAAACGAACAGGGCGTAAACGTACACCGTACTCCAGACAGCGTCATGCAAGCGCAGTTGGAGGCATGGGATGTTGTGACTGATCGTATATCTGGTGAAGACGCATTCTTTGCAAAAGTGATTGAAAGTCAAAAAGCCTACGCTAAAAATGTTATGGGTTACTTGAACTTGAACCAGCCTGATTACAAGTTAGCTTACAAGCATTACTTCGGATAATTAAATACTAAATGAGATCGAGGGCCCGTTATTGCCCTCGATTTTCTATATCATAAATTCCATATAATTAAGGAGAGGGCTATTGCTCAAATTCGTTCATAGCATTGAAGGCCTGAGTATTTGGGTAGGCCGAGCATTTGGTTGGTGTATTTTAATTTTAACGCTTTCTGTAGCTTATGAAGTCTTCATGCGTTATGTCCTAAATTCTCCAACAGTTTGGGCTTTTGACATGATGGTGCAAATGTACGGTGCATTATTTTTAATGGCTGGGCCATATGCTCTAGCGCAAGACGCTCATGTGCGCGGTGACGTATTATATCGGTTATTTACAATAAAATGGCAGGCTCGATTAGACTTTATTCTATATCTATGCTTTTTCTTTCCTGGAATTCTTGCGTTATTTTGGTATGGATGGGAAATTGCTTCTGATAGTTGGCGTTACCAAGAGGTAAGCTGGAATAGTCCTGCAAGAATACAAATTTATTTTTTCAAAACATTAATACCATTTGCGGGTGGGCTTTTGCTCCTGCAAGGTCTTGCTGAGTTAGTCAGGTGTTGGAGTGCAATGCGCACTGGTGTCTGGATGGATCGACTTGATGATGTTCAAGAAACAGAAGATATGTTGACCCAAATGGCCACAGATGAACTTCCTGTAATAGCGCCTCTAAATTCCAAAGCTTAAGTAGCACTCAAGAAAGTTATTAAGATGTCAAATCCTGAAGTTGCAATATTAATGTTGTGCATGTTTATCATGCTAGTTTTACTTGGATTTCCAATTGCATTTACACTTATCGCAATGGGTGTAGCTTTTGGTTACTACGCATATTATCAAGGTCCACCAGAGGTATTTTCGGATATATTTGATAATAATATTTTCTACCTTTTAAATCAAAATACCTATTCTGTCATGGAAAACGATACATTAGTTGCAATTCCACTGTTTTTATTCATGGGTTATGTGGTTGAGCGTGCTAATATAGTAAACAGGCTCTTTTTCTCACTTTATATGGCTGCTCGAAATTTACCTGGATCGCTAGCAATTGCGGCATTATTAACATGTGCTGTATTTTCTACAGCTTCGGGTATCGTTGGTGCAGTTGTTACGTTGATGGGCTTACTTGCTTATCCAGCTATGGCAAATGCAAACTATGATAAAAGTTTTGCATCTGGTGTTATTTGTGCCGGTGGAACTTTAGGTATTCTTATTCCTCCTTCAATCATGTTGATTGTTTATTCAGCAATCGGTAACTTATCACCGTTACGTCTATATGCCGCAGCTGTTTTCCCAGGGCTTCTCTTGGCAGGTCTATACATTGTTTACGTTATTGCTCGTGTTTGGTGGAACCCATCACTTGCCCCAAAACCAAATTTGAAAGACGTGCCGCCTCCAGCTCAAATATATTGGGATCTTTTAGTATCATTCGTGCCTTTGACTGTTTTAATTACCTTGGTTCTTGGGTCAATCTTGGGTGGTTTAGCAACACCGGCTGAGGCAGCTGCTATGGGTGCACTTGGTGGCATTGTCTTAGCTGTTATCTACCGTTCAATGACTTGGGATAAGCTTAGAGAGAGTGTATTCCTAACGGCCAAGGCTACTGCGATGGTTTGTTGGCTGTTTGTAGGTTCCTGGACATTTGCATCTGTATTTTCATACTTGGGTGGCCATGATCTAATTTCGCATTGGGTTATGGGAATGGATTTAACAACAATCCAGTTTTTGATTTTGGCGCAATTAATAATATTTGTGTTAGGCTGGCCTCTAGAATGGTCTGAAATTTTAATTATCTTTGTGCCTATCTTCCTTCCTTTGTTAGAGCCATTTGGTGTGAATCCTTACTTCTTTGCGATGCTTGTGGCATTGAATTTACAGACGTCATTCCTGACACCTCCAATGGCTATGTCGGCATATTATCTAAAAGGCGTATTGAAAAATCAGATTGAACTAATTGAAATCTTCAAGGGCATAATGCCATATTTGGGTATTGTAATTTTTACGATGGTTTTAATGTATATATTTCCAGGGATAGCACTTTGGTTTCCTGACTATTTATTTGGTAAATATATACCATGATAACAGAGCCATATATGTTATCGGCGGTGGCCTCTGTTGAAGCCATCGCCTCTGGTTCATTAAGTTCAGTCGATTTAATTAAATCTTGTTTATCCCGTATATCTGAAACTGAGCCAGAGATTAATGCTTGGGAATATTTAGATGCAGAAAGTGCTATAGCACAGGCTTCTAAGTGTGATGAAATCCGAAAGGCTGGTAAAGCAATTGGCCCCCTTCATGGTGTCCCAGTAGGATTAAAAGACATTATAGATACTATTGATATGCCTACTCAATGTGGTAGTGATATTTTTCTTGGTAGGATCTCTGATAAAGATGCACGTGTAGTTGAAAACCTACGCAATGCTGGCGCTGTAATTATGGGTAAGACAGTAACGACTGAGATGGCGTTTTATCATCCAAGTAAAACACGAAATCCTCATGATTTTAATCGATCTCCAGGGGGCTCATCAAGTGGTTCTGCCGCTGCAGTAGCCGCTGGACATGTTCCTCTAGCTATTGGGACGCAAACGAATGGATCTGTCATTCGTCCAGCATCATTTTGTGGAACCTTTGGCTTTAAACCCTCTTGTGGTGTAATCCCTAGAACTGGAATTTTACAAACATCAAAAACACTAGATCAGGTGGGTTGTTTTGGGCGTACATTAATGGACGTAGCGTTGCTGACTGATGTGATTGGAGGTTTTGACCAAAATGATATTAATAGTTATCCAAGGCCAAGGCCAAATATGTGCAAAGGCGCTTCTTCAGAAGCTCCTGTAACACCTGATTTAGCCTGGCTAGATTTACCATTTAATGACCGATTATCATCCGATTCACGAGAGGGTTTAGATTCGATTATTGATATTCTAGGCTCAAAGGTCACGAAGATGAGTGCTGCTGACCAATTATCAAATCTTGTGGCTGTTCAATCGCGCATTCATCAATATGAAATTTGTTTACACCAAGATCAGATATTTAATAATAATTGGGATAAGGTTAGTGATACCTTAAAAGAAGTTATCGAACGCGGTCGAAAAATAAGCAAAGATGAATACACTGATGCATTGTCAGTCAAAGAATCTGCTCAAGAGTTTTTCGAAGAATTTTTCCTTGAATTTGATGCAATCATAGCGCCCTCAGCTGTAGGGCAAGCGCCCCTTTTTTCTGAAGGAACAGGAGATCCAATTTTTTCCACCCTTTGGACACTAGCTGGATTGCCTTGTATAACGCTACCACTTCTTGTTGGAGAAAATGGTTTACCTGTTGGTGTCCAATTAATTGGACCAATCGAAAAAGATGATCGATTACTACGTACTGCAAATTGGCTACAAGAATTTTTATCACTAGAAGCCACAGAATAAAGGAAAAAACATGTCTTATAATATTAAATTGTTAGTGGGTTTCATTGGAACAGCAATTTTGGTGACTTTCATCAGTGGATTGTCATATTCAATTTCTACAGGATTTGCTGGATTTGATGGTGGATTACCATTTATGATAATTGCAATTATAATCTGTTCTGCTGCTATTTATGATTTCTGGGATGAATGTGTGCGCAAAAAATGATTAAGCCACGCCTTTGGATAACGCGTAGACTTTCTGATGCTACTATAGAACGCGCTGATCGTGATTATGACTTGGTTGTAAACTTTGAAGATCAACCTGGTACTGCAGACCAAATAATTGCAGCCAGTGCAGAGTTTGATGCGATTATACCATGCCATTCAGAATTATTTTCTGCGAATGTTGTTTCAAAGCTTAACCCTCGGTTAAAAATTGTTGCAAACCATTCTGTGGGGGTAGACCACTGTGATTTAGATGCCATGAAAAGTAAAAATATTGCTGTAACAAATACTCCAGATGTCTTGTCCGACGCTACTGCAGAAATTGCTATGCTTTTGATGTTAGGTGCTGCTCGCCATGCAATTTCTGGTGATCAGATCGTGCGTGATGGACTTTGGTCGAACTGGTCGCCATCTTTTATGGTAGGAAAACAACTTACTGGTTCGCGTTTGGGGATTATAGGCATGGGTCGTGTTGGACGTGCCCTTGCTGTTAAAGCGCGTGGTTTTGAAATGGAGATACATTATCATAATCGTACTCAATTAGATGATAACGATGCTTGCGGTGCAATTTTCCATAATACGGTAGAGAGCCTATTAGAAGTTTCAGACTTTCTCTCTTTACATTGTCCAGCCACCCAACAAACAAATAAAATGATGAATAAAACCCGTTTTAAAATGCTTCCTAAGGGAGCTGTAATTGTGAATACTGCTCGTGGTGGGCTAATTGATGAAAATGCTCTGCTTGAAGCCATAATTTCTGGTCAAATATCTGCTGCTGGACTTGATTGTTTTCAAGTTGAACCAGGAGGTAACCCCAACTTTGCAAAATATAAAAATATATTTATGCTACCCCATATTGGAAGTGCCACGAGTAAAACTCGCGATGCTATGGGCTTTAGGGCGCTTGATAATCTTGATGCTTTTTTTGCAGGAAAAGTACCTGCTGACTTACTTTAAATAAAAGGAAATAATATGACACAACTTGCGTTTCTTGGACTTGGTGTAATGGGCTACCCGATGGCAGGGCATCTCAATAAAGCGGGACACGATGTCACCGTCTATAATCGCACAATTACTAAAGCTAAAGCCTGGACAAGTGCCAACGGAGGGAGCTCATCACTGACACCTGCAGGTGCAGCAATGGGTGCTGATGTAGTGATTGCCTGTGTCGGTAATGATGATGATTTGCGTTCGGTCTGTCTGGGACCTGACGGTGCATTTTCTACTATGACTGCAGGAAGTATGTTTGTTGATCATACAACAGTGTCTGCAGCTGTAACTAAAGAATTGCATGATGTGGCAATTTTAGCTGGAATAGCATTTGTTGATGCTCCTGTGTCAGGTGGTCAAGCTGGGGCTGAAAACGGGCAACTTTCTATTATGTGTGGTGGAGCAGAAGAAGATTACCAACGTGCTGAAAAAATTATATCTGTTTATGCTAAATTATGTCGTCGTCTTGGTGAGAGTGGTGCTGGACAATTAACAAAAATGTGTAATCAAATTGCTATTGCTGGTTTAGTACAAGGCCTATCAGAGGCAATCCATTTTGCTCAAAAAGCAGGATTAGACGGTAGAGAAGTTGTTGAAGTGATAAGCCAGGGTGCTGCTGGAAGTTGGCAAATGTCCAATCGATATGAAACAATGTTAGATGATCACTACGAACATGGATTTGCAGTAGATTGGATGAGAAAAGATTTAGGTATTTGTTTAAATGCTGCAAATGAAAATGGTGCCAGTTTGCCAGTTACTGCTCTTGTGGATCAGTTCTACAAAGATATTCAAAAAATAGGTGGTGGACGCTGGGATACTTCATCTCTTTTAAAGAGACTTAGCTAAACTTTGCAGTACCTGCGTAAAGTATCATAATTAAGGGTAATTAATTTACTTTTTAGAAGTATTATAATACAACTTATATCTAAATAGTAAGCTATTTAAATAGCTTACTATTTAAGACACTTTCCCTCAGTTTGCTTGCACTGTAAGAAGCTTAAAAGATTAGTTTAAAGGCAAGATAAATGGCTATGGAAAAAAACTTCGATGCGGCGTCCAAAGAAGCGGCTATTTGGAAAAAATGGGAAGATGCAAATGCATTTGCAGCAGGAGCGAATGCTCATCCTGGTGCTGATAGCTACGCTATCATGATCCCACCACCAAATGTTACTGGTGTTTTACATATGGGCCACGCCTTTAACAACACATTGCAAGATATTCTTATTCGCTGGCATCGCATGCGTGGTTTTGACACTCTTTGGCAACCTGGAACAGATCATGCTGGTATTGCTACTCAAATGGTGGTGGAGCGTGAACTTGAAAAAAATAATGAACCGACACGTGCTGAATTAGGTCGTGAAGCATTCTTAGAAAAAGTTTGGGATTGGAAAGAACAATCAGGTGGCACAATTATAAACCAGCTAAAACGTTTGGGTGCATCGTGTGATTATTCCCGTACAGCTTTTACAATGGCGGGTGCACAAGGTGATACCCGAACTGGACATGAAAATAGTGCTAATTTTCATGATGCAGTATTAAAGACTTTTGTTGATTTCTTCAACAAAGGACTGATTTATAAAGGGAAACGTCTTGTAAATTGGGACCCTTACTTTGAAACAGCAATTTCTGACTTAGAGGTTGAAAATGTTGAAGTTGATGGCCATATGTGGCATTTTAAATACCCATTATCTGATGGTGAGACGTACACTTACATCGAGAAGGATGATGATGGAAATGTTACGTTAAATGAAGAACGTGACTATATAGCTATAGCTACAACTCGTCCTGAAACTATGTTGGGTGATGGTGCTGTTGCAGTTTACACTAAGGATGAGCGATATGCTCCATTAATTGGCAAACATGTACATTTACCACTTTGTAATAGAACTATTCCTATAATTTCTGATGAATATCCTGACCCTAATTTTGGATCTGGTGCGGTAAAAATCACTGGTGCACATGATTTCAATGATTATATGGTAGCAAAACGTAATGGCATACCTATGTACCCATTAATGGATACTAAAGGTGCAATGCGTGCTGATGATTTAGATGATAATTTTGTACCAAAAAAATATCGTGGTTTGGATCGATTTATTGCACGAAAATTAGTTATCAGTGATCTCGATTCACTTGGATTAATGATCAAGATTGAAGAAAAAAAAGTTGTGCAACCATTTGGTGACCGCTCTAAAGTAGTAATTGAGCCTGCGTTAACGGATCAATGGTTTGTTGATACGGCTAAAATTGTTCAACCAGCTATAGATGCTGTGAGAGATGGAACTACAAAGATATTGCCTGAAGGTGACAAGAAGGTTTATTTTCATTGGCTTGAAAATATTGAACCTTGGTGTATTTCGAGGCAGCTTTGGTGGGGCCATCAAGTTCCGGTATGGAATGACCTGGCAGGCAACGCATTTTGTGCAATATCTGAGAACGAAGCAATCAAACTAGCTAAAGATAAACATCAACTGGAGAACCCTGGTGTTATTATTGAAGTTATTATTGATGAGGGTTTTGCACATAGTTTAGGAGGTGATATTTCTAGTGATAATATTAACCATTACACAAAGATAATAAGATTATCCCGTGACCCAGATGTTTTAGACACTTGGTTTTCATCGGGGCTTTGGCCATTTGGTACCCTTGGTTGGCCTGAAAAGACAGATGAATTAGAAAAATACTATACATCTACTAACGTTAACCGGACCCTAATCACTGGATTTGATATTATCTTTTTCTGGGTTGCCAGAATGATGATGATGGGCATTGAAACTATGGGTAAAGTGCCCTTTGAAACTGTTTATGTGCACGCATTAGTTCGTGATGAACACGGTAAAAAAATGTCAAAATCAACTGGAAATGTAATGGATCCACTTGACCTAATTGACAAATATGGAGCTGATGCAGTCCGCTTCACTTTAACTGCTATGGCTGCTATGGGGCGCGACTTAAAGTTGTCAGAGCAACGTATTGAAGGATACCGTAATTTTGGAACGAAACTCTGGAATGCAACTCGGTTTGCTGAATTTAATGAAGCATCACCAAAAGATAGTTTTGACCCTACATCGGTCTCACAGACATTAAATAAGTGGATTATTGGTGAAACAGCACTGGTTCGTGAGGCAGTTGATAGCTCGCTTGGACAATATCGATTTAATGATGCGGCTAACGCTTTATATGTATTCGTATGGAACAAAGTTTGTGATTGGTATGTTGAACTGTCAAAACCTTTATTGCAGGGTGACGATGCTGATGTTATTTTCGAAACAAAATCTACACTATCATGGGTTTTGGACCAATCATATATTTTACTTCACCCTATTATGCCATATATCACAGAGGATCTATGGAATGAAACAAGTGTTCGTACAAAACTACTAACCCACGCTGATTGGCCAACATACACATCTATTGAATTGTTAGATGAAGTTGCAAGTGTTGAAATGAACTGGGTAATAGCCTTAATCGAACAAATTCGATCTGTCCGTGCTGAGATGCGTGTAAACGCAGGAGCAAAAATACCAATGATTCAATTATCTTTGGATGCAACTGCGCAGACTGCTTTAAATAATAATAAATCGATGATTATGCGTTTGGCACGCGTCGATAAAATCACAACTGTGGTGGATGCACCTAAAGGTGCTGTCACGCTAGCAGTTGAAGGTGGGCAATTTTGTTTACCATTAGCTGATATTATTGATATTGAAGCAGAAAAAAATCGTTTAAATAAAGCCATTGAAAAATTAGAAAAAGAGCTGAATACTATCAATAATAAGCTAGCAAATGAGAAGTTTGTCAATAATGCTCCAGATGCAGTTGTTGCAGAAAATCGTGCCCGTATTGGAGTTGGGCAAGAAGAATTAACGACTTTAGAATCTGCACTTAGGCGAGTTACGTCACTGAAATAAAAATAGAGTAACATGGTAAAATGTGAGACATATTCTTGTATGTTGTCATGATATATCGTTATGTAAAAACTCTTCCAGCTTTTTACACTTATAGGCATAGAAATGATTTCTTTTATGACTTAAATGTGGTTTGTTTTTTATCGTAGTAAATAAATAATACTAACTTGGATATGCCTTATGAAAAATCATAAAAAATTATTGCCTAAATTATCTCTTCTTGCGGCATCTTTGCCTTCAACTGTACCATTTGTCGCTCCTGAAATGACAGAACGTGCTACTGGAAAGATGTTCATAGCGCGACTGGGTGCTAATGAGAGTAGTTTTGGTCCGTCGCCAAAAGTAAAAAAAGTTATTGCCGACGCCAGCTCAGAAGTTTTTAAATATGGAGATCCAGATGCCTTTGACTTGAAGCAAGAGCTAAGTAAACATTGGAATATTCCAGCTGAAAATATAATTGTTGGTGAAGGAATTGATGGACTAATGGGAACGTTGTGTCGGTTGATGCTGGATCAAGGTGATATTGTTGTCACATCCAATGGAGCATATCCAACATTTAATTTTCAAGTGCTTGGTGCTGGAGGGGTGTTGGAGCTTGTTCCATACTTTGGTGATTTTGAAGACCCAGATGCCTTAATTTTCCAAGCCAAGCTGTCTGGTGCAAAGATGGTTTACATTGCAAATCCTGATAATCCAATGGGAACCCATCATAGTGCAGAAAAGATACAGACAATGATAGATTCTGTACCTGATGATTGTTTACTAGTTTTAGATGAAGCCTATATCGAATTGGCGCCTGATGGGGTAGCGCCAATCATTGATGTTACTAATAAAAACGTTATCAGACTTCGTACCTTTTCAAAGGCTTATGGATTAGCTGGTGCTCGAGTTGGATATGCAATTGGGCATATTGATTTAATTAAAGCATTTGACAAGATACGAAATCATTTTGGTGTAAATACAATAGGACAAAAAGCAGCCTTGGCTGCACTGAAAGATCAAGCATATATCTTAAGTATTCGAAATTCTGTTGAAAATGGACGTAATAGAGTAAAGCAAATTGCATTAGAAAATGGTCTAACAGTTATTCCATCATCCACAAATTTTGTTGCAATTGATTGTGGAGCAGATGGCCACTTTACCCGTAAAGTATTAGCTGAATTGGTGAGTATGGGAATTTTCGTTCGAATGGCATCTGTGGAGCCTCAAGATCGCTGTTTGCGGGTTTCTATTGGTGTTCCAGAAGATATTGAACATTTTGCCTTAGCGTTTCCCGTTGCATTAGAAAGAGCGCAAGTTTCTTAACCATGAGCTATAACTGCAGATGCAGCTGCTAAGCCGTTTGGGCCATGATCAATATTATTAGCTTTTAATCCTGCATCTATAGCGCCTAGGGTTCCCATAACCATTGGGACATTCACATGCCCCATATGCCCAATTCTGAAAAAATTTTCATATTCTGGGCTGTTTGGTGATGCCATTCCTAATCCCACGCCTAAAGTTACACCTGCTACATCTTCTGTCCACTTACGCAAATATCCGGCATCCCCTGAGGCTGTTGATATTGCTGTAACTGCACAGGATCGTTTTTCAGGGTCTTCAATGTTTAAATACATTCGACCTGAACTGCCCCAAGCCTCAACTGCTGCCCAAACACATCGTGCAAACACTTGATGCCGTGCCCATACAGCCTCCAGACCCTCTTCATGTAATATGATGTTCAATGCTTCTCGAAGCCCAAATAAATGGTGAGTTGGAGCTGTACCACAAAAAAGCTCACTAAACCGGCTTGCCTCTAAACGGGGTTTCCAATCCCAATAAGATGAAACGCTTTCTTTTCTTTCTCGGGCTGCCTTTGCACGATTATTTATATAAACAAATGAAATACCTGCTGGTAACATTAAACCTTTTTGACTTGCTGCAACCATAATATCTACATTCCAGTCATCCATAAGAAACTTTTCTGTTCCTAATGAGGCAATACAATCCACCATGAATAAAGCAGGATGGGCCATGGACTTAATTACTCGTCCAACAGCGTCTACATCATTCCGAACTGAACTCGCAGTATCTGTTTGTACCATTAAAATTGCTTTAATTTGATGGTTCTTATCTGCCAGGAGGTGTTCAGTGATTTGTGCTGGATCGACGCTTGATTGTTTACCAAAGTCCAATAAATCTATTACTAATCCTAAGCTTTTACCTAATTTACCCCATCGCTGTGCAAAAAGCCCTGTTCCTAAGACTAAAACTTTATCTCCTTTAGACAATACATTTGTTAATGCAGCTTCCCAGGCTCCGTGACCATTAGAGATATAAATAGCAACATCAGAATCTGTTTTAGCAAGATGCTTGAGGTCAGGAATTATACCACTAACGATATCAACAAGTTCACCTTCATAAATATTTGGGTTATTTCTGTGCATAGCATTTAAAACACGATCAGGAATAACAGATGGACCAGGAATTGATAATAATTTTTGACCGTAATGAAGTGACATTAATTAGTCTCCTTTTGATCTAGGCTAACCCCAGCTCAAGATAATATCAAACCCGAATTAAATTGTTTCGTTGGAAACCTGAAGCTGGCATGATATGAGGATGATTAAATTGATAAAAAGTTATTATAAATGACTAAAGAAAATCAAAAGCCGCTGACTGCAAAGGCTGCCTATGGGCGTCTCTTTCGCGATTGGCTTAGTGATCACAGCACAACTCTAGTGATAACACTTTTCTTGATGCTTATTGTTGCTTTAGCTGCTGCTGGATATGCAAAATTTATACAAATAATTATAGCAGCGTTCGAAGTTAATTCTCCCACAGTAATTTGGTGGGGACCTATAGGTATAATTGCCTTATCTCTAATGAAAGGCTTTAGCCAATACGGGCAGCAAATTCTTCAAAATCGTGTTCTTTCTCGTATGCAAGCAAACTTACAATCTAAAATGTTTAGCTCTTTGGTTCACATGGACCTCGCAAATCTTTTAGCAGAATCACCCGCAGCTTTGGCAACAAGATTTTCAGCAGATATTGAAGTTATTCGTAATTCTACAACTGGAATTTTGGGATCAATCACAGCTATTTTCACCATAATAGCCACCTTTGCCGTTATGCTCTCGATCGACTGGGCTTTAACGGTCAGTTTAATTTTTATTTTTGCGTTTGCTTTTGGGCCGGTTGGAGTAGTTGGAGCAAAAGTAAGAAAAATTTCAGAAAGAACTCAAAAAGAAATTGCTCATATGACTGAAACGGTAAACGAAGGTTTAGCAGGCATACGCATGGTAAGGACTTACCGTTTGGAAAAGCGTTTAACCGATAGTGCTATTTCAACATTTGAACGATTATTTAAGTTACGTGTTTCATTGGTTAAATGGCAGTCATTTGTTTCACCGTTAATGGAGATTTTAGGGGGTGTTGCGATTGGCACTCTCTTATTATTGGTTGCTTTGAGAATGGAATCTGGTGCAGTAGATTTAGCTGGCTTTATTGGGTTGCTCACAGCATTAGGGGTTGCAACTAATCCAGCAAGAAAGCTGGGTGGGGCTTATGCTGGTGCATTGCAAGGGATAGCTGCATTGGAGCGTGTATATCAACTATTTGATACTCCCAATATCATTAAAGATGGATCGTTTGAATTTAAAGATGGTGGCAAAGCAAAGGGGAATTTAAAATTTGAAAATGTAAACTTTATGTACCCTGATGGTTATCAGGCACTATTTGATATTTCCTTAGATATTAAAGCTGGAAAATCATATGCGTTTGTTGGGCGATCTGGAGCAGGAAAATCTACTATTTTTAATATTTTATCAAGATTATTTGATGCTAGTAACGGAGTAATTACTTTAGATGGACGTACTTTGCCTGAATATAAACTCTCAACTTTGCGAGATCAAATTTCTGTAGTAAGCCAAGATAGCGTTTTGTTAACTGGCACAGTTTTAGATAATATTGGTTTTGGGCGTGAAGGTGCAAGCTATGAAGCCTGCGTATTAGCAGCTAAAGCAGCAGCGGCAGATGAGTTTATTTCAAAGTTAGATAACGGATATGATACAAAAATTGATCCTTCTAAAATTAAGTTTTCTGGAGGTGAGAAGCAGCGCCTTTCAATTGCCCGTGCTATTTTGCGGGATGCGCCAATTTTGTTGTTGGATGAACCAACTTCAGCTTTAGATGCGCAGTCTGAAAACCAAATTCGTGAAGCATTAGACAGTTTATCTGAAAATCGTACAACTTTGATTATTGCGCATAGATTATCAACTATTTTAGATGCTGATCAAATTGTTGTAATGGATCAGGGTCGCATCGTTGATCAGGGAACGCATGAAGAATTACTATCGCGTGATGGAATTTATACTGAATTGTTTAACTTACAATTTGATCTTAGTCCGCAAAGTAATAATGAAAAGCGCAAGCGCTCTTTCCCTGGTAGTAATAAAAATAACTGGGCCAGCCCATTGTTTAGATTATCGAAGTACTTAGGGCTCTAATTCTTGGGCCTATAAAAATTTGCCAATTCTCCAGGATCCCAACCAAATATAAACTTAATTACCAAAGCTATGTTTTTTATACTCCGCGTTATCCAGCCTTCTGCTCGATAACGTTCTGAGGAAGTTATTGCTTTTATGGGCATAACGCGCAAACGTCCTTTTAGGGCTTTTGCCATTGCTACGTCTTCCATTAATGGGATTTTAAGGTACCCACCGATTTCATTATAAAGTTCGCGGGAAATCAATAAACATTGATCACCGTACGGCAACCCAAATAAGTGAGACCGTAAGTTTGCTCCTAAACTAATGATTTTTGGCATAAATCCATTATCATCAAATGCTAATTTACAATAACCGGCATCTTTATACTTTGTAATATGTTCGAAGGCTGCATTAGGCCAATCTTTAGAAAGTATAGTGTCGGCATGTATAAACAAAATCCATGGAGCATTTGTTTTTAGGGCACCATTATGCAATTGCGTTCCACGCCCAGCATCACCACTTATAAAAATAGCACCAATTTCTTCAGATATAATTTTTATCTCATCTACTGACCCACCGTCTGTAATGATTAATTCTTTAATTAAGCCAATATCGATACCTTCATGTAATGAAGCCAAAGTAGGTCCAATCTTTGATGCAGCGTTAAGTGTCGGTATTACTATTGATAGAGAAGCGGGCATTTATCTTGGCATTCCTTTACGTTCAAGGCTACATACATTGAAACTATCTAAAAAAAAAGCTTGAGGAAACCTAATGCATTCAGAAATTATACCAAACCGCGTAATAATAGAAATTACGGGGGTAGATTCTGCGAATTTTTTACAAGGTTTAATTAGTAATGATATAAAACAGGCAGAAAATAAATTAGTATACACTGCTTTATTATCTCCTAAAGGAAAGTACCTATTTGATTTTTTTATTACTACTTATAGATCTGGATTCCTTTTAGATGTTTTAGCTCTCGATGCAGCTAAACTAATCCAACGCTTAAACATGTATAAGTTACGTGCTGACGTAACGCTTGCAGAGACAAATATGGCTGTTGGTAGGGGGGTAGGCTTAGCTCCCCAAGGGTCTTTTAGTGATCCACGCCACCATGCCCTCGGTTGGCGCATCTATGGCCCCGAGCAAACCGAAATTTCAACAGTTAATTGGGATTCTATCAGAGTAGAGTATTGTGTCCCAGAAACAGGTATCGAACTCATCTCAGACGAAACATACATTTTAGAAGCTGGCTTTGAACGTATGTCTGGTGTTGATTTTCGCAAAGGCTGTTATGTTGGCCAAGAGATTACCGCACGTATGAAGCATAAAACAGAGCTACGAAAAGGTTTGGTTACTGTTAACATATTGGGATCAGCCCCAATTAGTACTGATATTTTATCAAACGGAAAAATTGCAGGCAAGCTTTTCACACAATCAGGCGAAAAAGCCATCGCTTATTTACGTTTTGACCGGGTATCAGATCATATGACAGCAGGCACTGCCAAAGTTAAGTATTGCGAACCAGTTTAGAAAATTTTGCGTGCCCCTCACCGTTTGCAGCAATAATAGTACCTGTTTCCATGGGATTTTTGTGAAGTGTAATGGCTTCAGCTAAACCGCCAGCTTCCTGTATCAATAGTAAACCTGCTGCCATTTCCCAATATTCTAATCCACGGTTCCAGTATCCATCATAACGACCAGCAGCTGTATAGGCTAAGTCTAAACCAACAGCTCCTATGCCGCGTATACCACCAACACTTGGAGCAATGCGTGCAAGGTCTTGTATGTGCGTTGGCAAGTCACCCCTGTTACCTGTGGGAAGTTCAGTGGCAAAAACCATTTGATCCAATGATGTGCGCCCAGAGACGCGGATACGTTGTTCATTTAACCATGTTCCAGCACCTTTTTCTGCTAGAAATATTTCTTCAATTACAGGAGTTAAGAGGACTGAAGCAACTATTTCCCCTTTATATTCCAGCGCTATGGAAACTGACCAGTGTGGCAAGCCATGAATAAAATTATCAAGACCATCTAATGGGCAAGCGATCCAGCGGCGGGTAGGGTCTTCACCTTTAGTTTCGCGACCACCTGTACCAACAAAACCATAGTTTGGACGGGCTTCAAACAGCGTTTCTTGTAAAATTTCTTCAGCGCGTTGATCTGCGCGCATTGCAAAATCATTAGGCCCTTTTTTTGATACCTGTAATTTATCGACTTCTTTAAAGTCTCGCATCATAGCGCGCCCAGCGACGCGGATTGCTTTTAACATTACGTTGATATTTGCAGACCATTGAGCCATGGGTAACTACCTTTGATGTTCGGATTGCGCACCTATATGCTGAAGAGGTGCAGATACCAAGCGGAAAATTAAGTACTTTGATTACGAGTGAAGTTTAATTTTTTTCATGTAGGGTGTACCAGCCTCTGTTTCTCGAAGCGCCGCATATAGCTGATGCGTCAAGTTACTTTTTATTTCTTAAGGTTGTGATGATTGTGCAGATGCAGGCATCTATCAAAAAATTATACCAGGTATTTTACCAATAGAGAATTGAATTGAAACTAAAGTGTTTGCAACTCGGTGTGGTGCAAAGTACCAGACTGGATGAATAAAGCTTTTATAAATGCTACCAACAGAGTAGATCATGATTTGTTACCGACTGCTATTTGTGCGGAGTTATGAGCTAAACTATTGGCGTAAAAGGAATGTGATCTGCAATTTTATATTTTAAATGATCCAATTCTACCTAAAAAGGTTTGTCGTACTTTAGGTTTTAAGTTTGTAAATTCAGAAATAAAATCTAATGTATAAAATCAATTTATTAAAATAAGATGTACCCAAATATTTTTGATAGAGCGCTAGTTTTGAAATTTTTGAATGGTTTACTCAAAAATGTGCATCCTAAATGTCACACAATACCTAAAACTAGTTAATATAATAAAGTTTTTATGCCCGCTCTGAATATTCCATAGTTTCTGTATGAACAATAATATCTGTATCTTGTTCAATAAAGGGGGGAACCATAATGCGTAAGCCATTGTCTAAAACTGCAGGTTTAAAACTGTTAGCGGCTGTTTGACCTTTAACGACAGGTTCTGTTTCAACTATTTTACAAATTACCTTCGTTGGCAGTGATGCACTTAATGCTTCACTTTCGTGATATTCTATTTTGATAATCATTCCATCTTGTAGAAGTGGGCGCCGTTCCCCTAAAATATCTGCAGGTAATTCAATTTGTTCAAATGTATCATTATCCATAAAAACCAACATTCCATCATTTTCATACAGGAATTGCTGATCTTTTTGCTCTAAGCGTACTCTTTCAACTTTATCTGCTGAACGAAATCGTTCATTTAATTTTGATCCATTACGTAAATTCTTCATTTCTACCTGAGCAAAAGCACCCCCCTTACCTGGTTTAACGTGGTCAATTTTAACAGCAACCCACAAGCCACCATTATGTTCTAGGATGTTACCCATACGAATTTCATTACCGTTTATTTTTGGCATTTTGTAGCACCTTGATAGGGTTGAAATAATACTGATCTAACTTATATAATTTGTAAGACATAACGACAAGTGTGTATAAAAAATAGCTAATAAAAATTAGATATGCAGAAACCGCATGGCAGCCATGCGCAAAATGGGGTACCTAATTGTTTCAGAATAGTCATATTGCCCAAACCATGTAAATTAAAACAATCAAAAGGACGACGAGATGTTTGATTTCGTTGACGACACAGCATATACGAACGATCAGGGTAAGCGAGCGCAGAAGTTATTCGCTGCCGTTGTCCTAGCAGCGTTGGATGATGCTATAGCTGATGATAAAAAATATGGTAATGGTGTTGAATCAATTGCCCGGTGGGCTCGCTCGCGAGACGGTCGTGAAGTTTTAATGTGTGCAGGCATCGAACCAACAGAACGATGTGTTGCTGGCATGATGAGCTTTGTAGAAAAAGGTGTGCGGACTTCCGTGGCATTATCTCGTGAAGAAAGTGAGCGCCAAGCTGCAGCTAAAGAAGCAGCTTAATATTATTTCTTTGATTCTATTTAACGCCTCCACATTCTGGGGGCGTTTTTGTATCTTAAACTTTAGCATACAAAGAGAATTTTAATTATTAGCCAAAAGTCTTTTTTATGCAGATAAAATCTAATGGTAAAATTGCTTGTTATACGCTCTGCGCATTTGCAATTTATGCAGCACATGATGTTTTTTTCAAAATACTTGGAGTTGATTACTCATCGTTTCAAATTTTTATTTTAACGTATTATTTGGCATGCCATTGGTTGCTTTGATTATGATACAAGATTCCAAACCTGGCACATCACTTCCCGTGCATCCGATCTGGTCTGGGATACGTACTATAACAACAATAATAACGGGTTTATTAGCTTTTATTTTTTCTCTGTTTTGCGAAATGGGAAGTGGTTTACGTGAAGGGGTAATGTTGAGTGCTATCGGCTGGCGTTAAGCTTTATTACTGCGTGGATTTTTAACACGACGCGTAGGTTCTGCTTTTGTAGGATCTTCTGGCCATGGGTGGCGGGGGTAACGTCCACGCATATCTTTTCTTACATCTGCATATGAAGACAACCAAAAATTAGGTAAATCAGCAGTGGTTTGAACTGGGCGCTGTGCTGGTGATAATAGTTCTATTAATAAGGGTGTATCTTTTGGTCCAATGGTTGGATGTTTATTCATGCCAAAAAGTTCTTGTAAACGAACTGCAATTTTAGGCTGGTCACCGCTGTAATCAATCATCATTTTAGTGCCTGTTGGGGCCATTACAAAGGGTGGTGTCAGTTTATTAAGAAGTACATTTTCTTCCCAGCTTAATAAACCTTGTGTAATAGCAGTCATGTCCAATTTTAATAGGTCTGCCTTAGTACGCATATTGTCCAGATGTGGCGGCAACCACTGCTCTAATGCTTTTAATAGAGCATTTGGTGATAAATCAGGTAAATTGGCACCTTCATGCCTCAACTTGTTAATTCGAGCTAATAAAAATATTGAACTTTTTGACCATGGTAAAATATCTAACCCAAAATCAATAACACAATCTAAAAGTGCGTGTGATATCAAAATTTGGCTACAGTTTTTCCAATTTTTTTGACTTAATACTAACGCGCCAAACTTACGTTGTTCTACTGCTATGACTTTTAATTCACGTTTTGACCATTCACAAATCTTCATAGTTTTAATTTTTTCTGGATATAGGCTAACAACCTCAGCCTCAGAGATCTCTATACCAAGGCGTAACTTTGCCTCTTTTGCATCTCCATCTAAATCGAGTGCGACCAACATATGTGCCCTAGACAGAGGATCAATAACATCGATAATAGCTCCTTTACCTCCTGATAGCAGAAATTGACCACGCCCCCCCCCTCGAGCCATGCCTATTCTATCAGGATAAGCTAAAGCGGCCATTTGAGCATGGCTTAATTCGGCTTTTCCCTTTGGTTTTAATTTTTTTGCAATTTCTATAACATGTAATCTGGCAGCGTGATTAACGCGTTGGGAGTAATTCCTCTCAAAATCTTTTACATTTTTAGCAGCACTTATGCGCAATGCGAAATCAGCGGGTGCAGGGCGCATTAAAATATCACGCGATTCAATAAGAGCAACGGCTAGGCTTGTATCATGATTACCCTCCAGTAATATACGTGCTAATCGTGGATGTGTAGGTTCACGGGCTATTTCTTGGCCTAATTTAGTTATTTGCCCTGAAATATTTAATGCTCCGAGATCTTTTAATAAATTTTGAGCATATTTAAAATCTGTAGATCTAGGTTGGGTGAGGAATGGTAACTCTTTAGGATTATCTACGCCCCATGCAGCCAATTCCATTACCAAGGGAGAAAGATCGCTAACTAAAATAGCCGGTGGTACAAAAGCTTGAAAGCCACCTTCTTCACCTTTTGTCCAAAGTTTATAACAAACTCCTTCACTTACGCGTCCTGCACGTCCCATTCGTTGTATGGCTTCTGCCTTAGTTATTTTTTCTGTAACAAGCCTAGACATACCAGAGCCTGGATCAAATCTTGCGCGCCGTGCAAAGCCACAATCTACAACTATTCGAACATCTTCAATAGTTAGGGATGTTTCAGCAATTGATGTTGCCAAAACTAATTTACGCTTTTGACTTGATGAAATTGCCTTACGTTGTTCTGTGAAGGTCATTGCGCCAAATAAAGGGCGAATATCTATTTTTTTTGATAAACGGGGCTCTAATATAGACTGCACTCGTTTAATTTCGCCTTCTCCAGGAAGAAAAGCCAATATGCTCCCCTCATTTTCATTAGCAGCTTTTTCAATCAAGTCTGCCACTGCTCCCTCCATCCGCGAATTTCGGTCGTGAGGCTTCGCCCAGGGCTCTGGTAAGTAATGTGTCGCTACATCATAAGAGCGACCTTTTGAGGTTAGGATTGGCGCATTACCCATTAATGCAGATATGGGGGAAGTGTCTAAAGTAGCTGACATCACTAGAATTGCTAAATCATCTCGCAAAGCAGAGCGAATCTCTAAACAAAGTGTTAATCCTAAATCAGCATTTAATGAGCGTTCATGAAATTCATCAAAAATTATACAACTTATGTCTAATAACTCAGGATCATTTTGGATCATTCGAGTTAAAATACCCTCAGTAACTACCTCGATACGTGTGGATTTAGATATTTTATTGTCACCACGCATTCTGTAGCCAACTGTCTGCCCCAATTTATCACCAAAATGCTCTGTTAATCGCACGGCGGCTGCACGTGCGGCAAGGCGACGGGGTTGAAGCATCAAAATTTTCCCTTGGTACATACCAGATTCTAATAATACGATGGGAACACGTGTTGTTTTTCCTGCACCAGGGGGTGCTTGTAGCACTGCATGATTATTTTCACGCATCGCTATTAATAAATTAGGTAACACATCATCAATAGGTAATTTGAATTTAAATTCACTCATATGTATTGTGATAAGGTAATTAAACGCTCTTGGTTATCAAAAAATGACAGGAGCATGGAAATACTTGATAAAACTGAGGTTAAGCGCTTCGAATCCCTTGACGTTCGAATGGGACACGCCTAAACACCAGCATTGAAATACATATGTTGTTTGGTACTCATACCAGATAGCGCAGATCAAAGGAATTAAACATGTCCCGTCGCTGTGAACTTACTGGCAAAGGCCCTATGAGTGGTAATAACGTTAGCCACGCAAAAAATCGCACGCGCCGTCGTTTCTTGCCAAACTTAAATGAAGTAACACTGGCTAGTGAATCACTCGGTCAAAAATTTAAATTTAAGATATCTGCTGCTGCATTACGTACAGTAGATCACCGCGGTGGATTAGATGGCTTTATGGCTAAAGCCAAAGATACAGAACTATCAGATAAAGCTTTAAAAGTTAAAAAAGAAATTGCTAAAGCGGCCACTCCTGCGTCAGCAGCATAATACCGTAATATTTTGAATAAATTAAAAGCCTCGCAAATAGTGGGGCTTTTTGTTATTTAAAAGTAAAAATTAATTTAAAGAAAAATAATTATGAAAAAAATATTATATATTTTGTATATATTTATCTTAGCAATTATTGTGGCTTTTAGGATCTATTCAATAGGCCACGAGAAGACATATCACACGGCTCATCATTTCAATCATAACGAGTTAAAGATATCTGAGGCTTATGCACGAGCCGCTAGCCCAAATGCCAAATCTGGTGCAATATTTTTTATTATTGAAAATGGTACGGATGTTGAGGTGCTTTTATCAGGTGTAAAAACTGATGTAGCAAAACGTGCAGAATTACATGTGCATAAAGAAAATAAAAATGGTGTTATGTCTATGACGAAAATTGAAGGTGGACTTAAAATTGCTCCAAAAAGTGCTTTAATATTTAAGCGTGGAGGTCAACATATTATGCTAATGGGGTTAAAGCAGAGCTTAGAAAATGGAATTATTATTCCTATTGAATTAGTATTCCAGGATAAATCTGCACAGTTAAAAATTACTGTTGATAATGACCGCCCAATCGAACATTCCTCCCACAAAATGAGTCATTAAAAAATTAGATTTGACTGATAGACTTCATTTAAAATCAAATTCTCAGTTTACATTATTTAAAGCTGTTTAATTAACCGTGCTGCTTCTTCGCTTGGGTGAAACAAAGTTGAACGGTCTTCTCCAGGAAAGAAGCGAGCGCGGCAGGCTGTTGGCATTGGATTTGGTGAAAATATTATGACTGTAGGGCCAGTTTTCACTGTTTCGTTTGCCCAACTTCTAAATAGAGCGCGCTGTGCAGCTTTACTAGCTCCATAATTTGCAAAAAACTTATGCCCGTCAGCTTTATCATCTATATGGATAGCTAAACCAGATTTTGCTAATAATAAACTTTCAATGTTGGTGATTAAACGTCCAGTCGCTGTGATATTAACCGCAATAGTTTTAGTCCAGTCTTTTTCTGAAATATGCCCAGCAGGTGATAATGGTGCCGCATAAATTGCACAATGCACCCACAGGTCTAGTCCCCCCCAACGCTTGTTAATAGAAATGCACATGCGCTTCACTGCATCTTCATCAGTAATGTCGAGTGGAACTAAAGTTGCCAATCCGCCTTCAGCTTGAATGCGATCATCCAGCTCTTCTAATGCACCAGTAGTCCGCGCAACCGCAATTACATGATAGCCTTCCTTGGCCAGGGCTATGGACACTGCTGCGCCTAGACCACGAGAGGCGCCTGTTACTAAAGCAATTTTCTTAGTATATGAACTCATAACTATTCAGCAGCCATCTTGAAGCCCTTAGCCAATTGATCGCTTGGAGCAATGGGGTATTCCCCAGAAAAACATGCATCACAGTAAGCAGGATTAGAATTGTCTCGACCTGTTTCATAGCCACAGGCTCGATACAAACCATCCATAGAAATAAATTTAAGACTAGTCACATTGAGGTGTTGCCTCATTTCCTCTTCACTCATAGTTGCTGCCAAAAGCTTTTCACGTTGTGGTGTATCTACACCGTAGAAGCAGGGCCAGGCTGTGGGGGGGGATGCAATACGAAAGTGAACTTCAGCTGCGCCAGCATCTAAAATCATTTCTTTAATTTTTCGACTTGTAGTCCCACGCACAACACTATCATCGACTAATATCACCCGCTTGCCCACTATGAGTGCACGATTAACGTTTAGCTTTAAACGCACACCCATATTTCGAATTTGTTCTGAGGGCTCAATAAATGTACGGCCCATGTATGAATTTCGAATAATTCCCATGCCGTAAGGGATGCCACTTTCGTGACTATATCCGATTGCTGCTGGAGTTCCACTATCTGGTACAGGGCAAACTAAATCAGCTTCAACAGGACTTTCTTTGGCTAATTCAATTCCAATTTGTCGGCGTGTTTCATAAATTGATTGTCCACCTAAAATACTGTCTGGGCGTGAAAAGTATACTTTTTCAAAGATACAAGGACGGGGAGCTGTTTTTTCAAATGGGAAGGTACTTTTAATTCCATCTGGCCCAATTACAACCATTTCGCCTGGTTCGATTTCACGGATATGTTCTGCACCAACAATATCAAGAGCGCAGGTTTCTGAAGATAGAACCCAACCATCCCCTAATTTCCCCAATACCAATGGGCGAACACCCCTTGGATCGCGCACACCTATTAATTTACTACGTGTCATTGCCACAACAGAAAATGCACCCTCCACTCGAGACAATGCGTCTTTCAAGCGATTGGTATGATCTTTGTGAATCGATCGCGCCATTAAATGAATGATACATTCACTATCTGATGAGCTTTGAAAAATAGAACCACGTTCAATTAATTCTTTTCGTAAGCTTTCAGCATTGGTTAGATTACCATTATGCGCAATCGCACAGCCACCCATTGCAAATTCACCAAAAAATGGCTGTACATCACGGATCGCTGTATTACCTTTGTTGCCAGCGGTTGAGTATCGTACGTGACCAATGGCGTTATGGCCTGGTAATGTACTCATCAAACTTTCTTTTGTGAAATTATCTCGTACGTAACCAAACCGGCGTGCTGAGTTAAACCCATGTTCAGGGTCATATGCAACGATACCACCAGCCTCTTGTCCTCGATGCTGAAGTGCATGTAAGCCTAAAGCAACAAAATTAGCAGCATCAGAGACACCATTGACTCCAAAGATTCCACACTCTTCTTTAAGTTTATTATGGTCAAATGGGTGTGAAATAAATGGCTTAGTATCAGACAGACGCATAGTATGATTCCGTGATTTTTTACAGCTAATTATTCTATAACCTAGCTATCGCAAACTGTCACGTAATCCTCGCCTAAAAAATACTATTTTTGAATTTTGATTGATATTAATTAACCATACACGAAAATAGCCCATTTAGTAATCTTAAACAGTTTTTAATTGCAGCTTTTTGTTAGCTCTTGATATCGACCTTGCATCCAAGATGATAGGCTCGCTTGACCTGCTATACCATCACGTTCAATTGCACTTTGTATAAAAGTTTCTGATCCTGATGTGATTGCTTTAGTTTTTGAATTTTCAACTATAGCTATATTAGCTCCAATAAAGTTATAAACCACCAGAGCGACAAGAATTAAAGCCAAACCACGTATGGCTCCAAATAAAAATCCTAAACTTTGATCAAAATTACTAAGCACTGAACGTTGAACTATGCCCGCAAATAATGGAGTAAAAATAGCAACTACAATGAGGGTAATAGCAAATACGGCAGCAAATGCTGCAATGATTGATAATTCGCAACTTTTTCCAACAATGTCACTTAGTATTGGTATTTCACGAACTAACGGTTCAACACTTGGAGCAAATACAAAAGCAGAAATTGCAGCGGCTATCCAACCTGCAATAGATAAAGCTTCGCGAACCAAGCCACGTGAATAAGCCAATACTGCTGAAATTAATAAAATTACAGCAGATCCACCGTCTATAAATGTGAAGCCATCCATGTATATTCTCCTTATTCTTCGTCAATACTTCCAAAGTGATGTTCAACAAACGCGTCAACTGCATCATACTTCGTAACATCCATGCCTGATTCTGATGATAACTTCATCCTCGAAGGTGTAAATGCAGCAGTAAACCCTAATTTTTGTGCTTCTTTAAGCCTATTTTCTGCTTGAGATATAGGGCGAAGAGCTCCTGAAAGACTAATTTCACCGAATATAACAGTGTCCGATGCAATCGGTATGTCCTGTCTTGCTGAAATTAAGGCGGCTGCTACTGCTAAATCAGCTGCTGGCTCTGAAATGCGTAATCCCCCTGCAATGTTTAGGTAAACGTCTTTGCCTGCAAAGCTAATTCCGCAACGAGCTTCTAGGACGGCCAATACCATTGACAACCTTGCAGAATCCCATCCAACCACTGTACGGCGCGGTGTGGCTAGTGGTGAGGGAGCTACAAGTGCTTGTATCTCAACTAACAAAGGGCGCGTGCCTTCAATTCCTGCAAAAACTACTGATCCTGCTGTTTGGATATCACGTTCTGATAAAAATAATTCTGATGGATTCGTTACCTGTGCTAATCCGCAACCAGTCATTTCAAAGACACCAATCTCATCTGATGGTCCAAACCGATTTTTTACAGCACGCAAAATGCGAAATTGATGTCCGCGTTCACCTTCAAAATATAAAACTGTATCAACCATATGTTCAACAACACGTGGGCCAGCTATTTGACCCTCTTTTGTTACGTGGCCAACAAGAACTATTGAAACGCCTTTGCGTTTTGCAAATGTTGTTAGCTCATGAGCTGTTGCACGCACTTGGCTTACCGACCCTGGTGCACTGTCTACATGATCCGCCCACATGGTTTGAATGGAATCAATAATAGCTAAGTCAGGAGCCTCTTCTTCCAATGTAGTTAAAATATCACGTAAGTTAGTTTCAGTGGCTAATTTCACAGATGCATCAGTTAATTTGAGGCGATGTGCACGCATGCGAATTTGGCTGCTGGCTTCTTCTCCTGAAATATAAACAACTTTTTTACCAGTTCTTGCAAACTCAGCTGCGGCTTGTAGTAGTAAAGTTGATTTACCAATACCTGGATCGCCTGCAACCAAAATTGCACTGGCAGGGACTAAACCACCACCTAATACTCTGTCAAATTCATCTATACCTATTGAACTGCGCTCCAAAGGAGCATCTACAGTATTTAAATCACCTAAGGCCAGTTTACGCCCTTTGCTTGCGCCTAGTGTTTTTCCCTTTGGGCCTGCTGCCAGTGGTGCTTCCTCTTTAATAGAATTCCATTCTCCACAGGTATCACAACGGCCCGCCCACTTTTTATGGGATGCATTACAATTTATACAAGTAAAAGCGAGTGTTGATTTAGCCATATCACTTTGTGCCTTACAGTTGATCTAAGAGCAAGTGTGGCTTTGTAAACTAATGACAAATTTTTAAAATTATCATTAAATAAATTGCCTAAATATGACTTAAGTCTATTGGCTAAAATTTATATTATAATTCTTAATTAACGGACAGCTTCGATTGGACCCACAGCGTGACCATTTATAAATTGCTCTAGATAAGGATTTCCAGTGTTTTCTAGTTCATGTATCTTACCTGACCATTGAACTTGACCATCATGCAACATTGTAACTTTGTCCGCTATAGAACGAACTGAACTCATATCATGTGTAATTGTTAAAGCTGTTGCGCCCATTTCGACAACAATTTCGCGTATTAACTCATTAATTACACCAGCCATAATTGGATCTAAGCCGGTTGTTGGTTCATCAAAAAAAATAATTTCAGGTTTTGCAGCAATTGCGCGAGCTAAGCCCACACGTTTTTGCATTCCACCGGATAGCTCAGCAGGAAACTTTTCACCAACTTCAGGCTTAAGTCCAACTCGACGCAGTTTTTCAATAGCAATATCGCGTGCATCATTCTTCGAAATTTTATTTGGTCCTCGCATTAAGCGAAACGCAACATTTTGCCAGACAGAGAGACTGTCAAACAATGCAGCGTTTTGAAATAACATTCCAAAGCGTGCTAAAAACACATCACGGTCACCTTTATTTGTTTCTTTGCCATCTAATGTAATTTTGCCACTATCAGGATTTTCCAAGCCTAAAATACATTTTAATAAAACAGATTTTCCTGTGCCCGAACCTCCGATAATAACCATGCTTTCGCCTTTGGCTATTTCCATATTAACGCCTTGTAAAACATTATTGTTAGTAAATGATTTGTGTACATCTTTAATGCTAATCATTAGAAGAATACCTCAGTCAAAATGTAATTTGCAGCCAGTATCATAACACTGGCTGAAACGACTGCATTAATAGTTGCTCGGCCAACACCTTGTGCACCGCGTCCTGAATTATAGCCATGATAACAGCCCATTAATGCTATTATAAAGCCAAATACTGCAGCTTTGGCTAGTCCGCTGGTAACATCACCGATCTCCATGAAGTCAATCGTGTTTTTAAGGTAATTGGTTGAATTAAATCCTAACCGTCCAGTTCCAACTAAATATCCGCCTAAAATACCAATAGTATCACCAACAGCAACTAAAATTGGCATCGCAAATGTTGCCGCGAGCAGGCGGGGTACAATAAGATATTTCATGGGATTTGTGGATAATGTTACTAAAGCATCAATTTGTTCAGTGACACGCATTGTTCCCAATTCAGCAGCAATTGAAGATGAAACTCTACCAGCAACCATTAGGCCACCTAGAACAGGGCCTAATTCACGCACCATACCAATCGCAACAATTGAAGGAACAACACTTTCTGCACTAAAGCGTGCTCCACCTGAATAAATTTGCAAAGCCAAAGCTGCCCCAGTGAACAGTGCTGTTAAACCAACAACGGGAAGGCTATAAAATCCAATCTGCATAAATTGTGTCAAGACTTCTCGGCCGTAATAGGGTGGACGAAATATATGAGAGATTGCTCTACATGCAAATATCATAATACGGCCAATAGTTGTGCAAAAAGCTAAAACCGAAAAACCAATTGATCCTAAAAAACGATTCATTATATTTATATTATCCACCTATGTATTTGCGCACATAGCGTGCGCCTAAACTAGTTAAAATTTCATACCCGATTGTTCCGGCGGCCTCTGCCAAAACATCTATTGTTTGAATATCATTTAATAAATCTAAGGAATTAGGTACATAGTCCAATTCACTAATGTCTACAGTGATTAAATCCATTGATACCCTACCAATGAGTGGGCAAGCAATATTATTAGCGTAAAGGTAAACTGAGCCATTACCAATTGCGCGAATTAATCCATCTGCGTAACCTGCTGCGATAGTAGCTACTTGTGTATCATTGATAGCAGTCCAATGGCCGCCATACCCTACGGTTTCACCTGCAAGAACCTTACGAGATTGAATTATTGGTATAGATAATTTCACCACAGGCTCTGCTTGTTTAAAAGGCGTGCCACCATAAAGACCAATACCTGGGCGACACATATCAAAGTGATAATCTGGTCCTAACAAAGTACCACCAGTTGCAGCTAATGAGCGGCGAACATTGAGGCCATCAGTTAATTCACAAAAAGTTTTTAATTGTTTGATGTTTTGAGTATTAGCTGGTTCATCTGCGCAAGCTAGGTGACTTATAATTAATGACGCATGAGAAGCTTCTTCACGTAAGGGAAAAAAATCTTCAGCTTCCATACCCAATCTATTCATTCCAGTGTCTAACTGTATGCCAAATGGTGATTTAGGTAATTCTATTTTGTAACGTATAAATTGTTCAGATGAGTTTAAAAGAGGAATGAGGTTATATTTTTGAAAGATTGACTTGTCATTTGGCATTAAACCAGAAAATACAAAAATTTCAGGTGTATTTCCCACAGCCTTACGAACGGCGATACCTTCTTCTGCAATAGCAACAAAAAAAGTTCGTACATTTTTTTTAGATAATAAACCTGAAATTTGGCCAGCATCTAAACCATATCCATCAGCCTTAACGACGGCAGCAGTTTCAACATTATCAGCAGATTTTTCATCCAGCGTACGCCAGTTATGAAAAATTGCGTCTGTGTTAATATTAAGTATTGCTTGGCTCATATCTCTTTTGGCCACAGCATTGCGTTGTGGTCAATAGCATAGCTAAAAACTAGGCTTCAGAATTTTCATATATTATCTAAATAATTAAAAAATAGTTTTATGATTAAGGCAATTTTTTAATAAGAAACTTTATAAGTTTCTAGGGCTGTTAGTGCAATTATTTCTTGTTTAAAAGTATGTCTAGTTTAAGGACCACCAAATCCCTTGACCATAGTTGCAATCCGTATCATATCCTCACCCATGACAGACATTAGTAAAATTCGTAATTTCTCAATTGTGGCTCATATCGATCACGGTAAATCCACACTTGCTGACCGCTTGATCCAGTCTACTGGAACAGTAGCTGATCGTGATATGGAAGCGCAACTTTTGGATACAATGGATATTGAGCGTGAACGTGGTATTACTATTAAAGCCAATTCAGTGCGTATCAAATATAAAGCTAATGATGGTGACACATATATCCTTAATTTGATAGACACCCCAGGTCATGTTGATTTTGCTTATGAAGTTTCACGCTCTATGCGTGCTGTCGAAGGATCTTTGTTAGTTGTTGATGCATCTCAAGGTGTTGAAGCACAGACATTAGCTAATGTTTATCATGCACTTGAAGCGGACCATGAAATTGTTCCAGTTCTAAATAAAGTTGACCTACCTGCAGCTGATCCTGATAGGGTTGCTGAACAGATAGAGGATGTAATTGGCATTGATGCAACTGATGCAGTACATATTTCGGCTAAAACTGGTGTTGGTATACCTGATGTACTCGAAGCAATTATTAATCGCTTGCCGGCGCCAACAACCACCCCAGATGCGCCACTGAAGGCTATGTTGGTAGATAGTTGGTACGACGCATATCTCGGTGTCGTAGTTCTCGTTAGAATTATTGATGGTGAGTTAAAAAAAGGTGATAAGATTCGAATGATGAATACCAACGCGTCATATCCTGTTGATCGCATTGGCGTATTCACACCTAAAATGACGCCAATTGATGTATTGACTGCTGGTGAAATGGGGTTTCTGACAGCATCTATAAAACAAGTAGCTGATACCCGTGTAGGCGATACTATTACGCATGAGAAAAATGGGTGCTTAGAAGCACTTCCAGGATTTTCTCCAGCACAGCCAGTAGTGTTTTGTGGACTGTTTCCAGTTGATAATGCTCAATTTGAAGACTTGCGTGAGGCAATCTCAAAGCTGTCACTAAATGATGCATCGTTTAGTACAGAAATGGAATCCTCAGCTGCGCTGGGATTTGGGTTTCGGTGTGGGTTTTTGGGATTGTTGCATCTCGAAGTTATTCGAGATCGTTTAGAACGCGAATACGATATCGACCTTATTACAACAGCACCATCTGTTATTTATCATATACACATGCGTGATGGTGCAATGATTGACTTGCATAACCCGGCAGATATGCCTGACTTAACGCACGTGGAGCATATTGAAGAACCACGAATTAAGGCCACAATTCTTGTGCCAGATGAATATCTGGGTGATGTTCTTAAGCTATGCCAAGATCGAAGAGGTATTCAAATTGATTTGACTTATGCAGGTTCAAGAGCAATGGTTATTTATGATTTACCGTTGAATGAGGTGGTTTTTGATTTCTATGACCGCTTAAAATCCGTATCTAAAGGTTATGCGTCGTTTGATTATACAATGGAAGGCTATCGCGAAGATCGTCTCCAAAAAATGCAGATTTTAGTTAATGAAGAGCCAGTAGATGCACTTTCCACTATGGTGCATACTGATCGTGCTGATATGCGTGGTCGTGCTATGGTTGAAAAGTTAAAAGAACTTATACCTCAACATCAATTTAAGATCCCAATTCAAGCGGCTATTGGTGGAAGGATTATTGCACGAGAAACTCTCTCAGCTTTGCGCAAAGACGTAACAGCTAAATGTTATGGTGGAGATGTTTCCCGAAAGCGTAAGCTTTTAGATAAACAAAAAGCTGGTAAGAAAAAAATGCGCCAGTTTGGTCGTGTTGAAATACCTCAAGAAGCATTTATTTCAGCGTTAAAAATGGATAGCTAATTATATTTTTGATAAATAATTGTATTTATTTTGTAGCAAAGTTGTATCTAAAAATATTTTTATTCATGTGTGAGGAAGTATTTAAACCTTTTAGGGAGTGCGTTCGATGCTTGCCACTTTAATTGCCCGCTCAGACGCTTTATGTGAATTCTGTGGTGTAGAGACTAATTTACAGCCATATTCAGTTGGCCCTTTGCATGATGGGACTGCCATGACGTCTGTGCTTTTGTGTGATAAATGCAGCGAGATGGTTGGTGGGAAAACAGAAGAAAATCATTTTAGATGTCTAAGTTCTGCCATCTGGTCTGAGCATGACCCAGTTAAAGTTTTGGCTTGGCGTGTTCTTGATATGCTTAGTGGTCAGGCATGGGCTCGGGACCTTAAAGACCAGATATACTTAGATGATGCTTTGATGGCCTGGGCAATATCAGGAGTTATTCGCACAAGTCAGCATAAAGATGTTAATGGAGTAACCCTTGAATCTGGAAATAATGTCATATTGATTAAGGACTTGGTAGTAAAAGGAGGTGGATTTACTGCCAAACGCGGTACTGCTGTACGTGGAATATCGTTGGTTGAAGATAATCCAGCCCATATTGAAGGTAAAGTTGAAGGACTACGGATTATAATACTTACTGAATTCGTTAAGAAGAAATAAAGAAATCTAAAGTAAGTATGTGTGATAATTTTATATCATTAAGATAATATCAATGTGCTGGCTTAATAAAGCTTCCATTTTTTAATTCATCAAATGCTTTAATTAGTTCTTCTCTTGTATTCATGACTATTGGCCCATGCCAGGCAACAGGTTCCTGAATAGGCTTTCCTGAAATTAACAAAAATCGAATACCCTGCTCTCCAGCCTGTACTGTCACATAATCACCAGTGTCAAAGGTAACTAAGGTTCGATTTCCAGACATATCTCGTATATTTAATTCTTCACCCATCACTTCTTTTTCTAATAAGATACCAGTTGGTATTGATGCGGAATCAAATGCGCCTTCACCATTGAAAATATAAGCAAACGTTTTTCGATATGTATCTACTGGGAAAGTCTTTTTAACCCCTGGGGGAACGTAAATATCCAAGTATTGAGGATCCGCCGCAATCCCGTCTACTGGACCAGATTGCCCCCAAAATGACCCAACTATAACTTTTACGCGGGTACCGTCATCCTCAAAGATTTCTGGTATTTCGGAACTATTTACATCTTGATACCGTGGGTCTGTCATCTTTAATTCGCTAGGAAGGTTTGCCCATAATTGGAACCCGTGCATCTGACCTTTAGAATTCCCCTTTGGCATTTCTTGATGTAAAATACCTGAACCTGATGTCATCCATTGAACATCTCCAGCACCTAATGACCCTGTATTACCTAAGCTGTCAGCATGATCTACTTTACCTTCTAAAACATAAGTAATTGTTTCTATGCCTCGGTGGGGATGCCAAGGAAAACCTTTTTCAAATAATTTTGGATCTTCATTGCGAAAGTCGTCAAATAATAAAAACGGATCTAATTCTGAAGGATCCTTAAAGCCAAAGGCTCTATATAGTTCTACACCAGCGCCCTCCATTGTATGGATAGCTTTTCTAATAGATTTGACAGCTCTTATAGACATTCTAAAATTCCATTTTCTTTATAATATAACAATATTCTTCTAAACCAAGTGGTTTAAATGAAATATATTGTTTCTTATCTGGAACATGTGAATATTATTAAATTTTTGATATTTAAGATTTTATCATATTTATTCAACTTCTTTGATCTTAATAATTATTAATATAAATTTTATTTGTATATGGTATATGCATACCAAACAAATAAATGACGCTAAGGAATATGATATGAAATTTGCACATACAATGGTTCGCGTAAGTGACCTTGAAGAAAGTTTAGACTTTTGGTGTAATAAATTAGGCCTGATTGAAACGCGCCGAAACGATTATGAAAAGGGCCGCTTTACTCTTATTTTTTTGGCAGCACCTCAAGATGAAAAATCATCAATTGACACTAAAGCTCCTGAATTAGAATTAACTTATAACTGGGATGGCAATGAAAAGCTTGAAACAGGGCGTAGTTGGGGACATTTAGCTTATCGAGTTAATGACATTTATGCTATATGTCAGAAATTAATGGATAGGGGTGTAATTATCAATCGCCCTCCACGCGATGGATATATGGCATTTTTTAAATCACCAGATAATATATCAATAGAGCTAATCCAAGAAAATGGAGCGTTGCCACCTCAAGAGCCTTGGTCGAGTATGGAAAATATTGGAAACTGGTAATATACAAAAAGGTAAGCTCTATGAAGAAATCTATAAGATATATTCTTAATGGGCTAATTTTACCTGTATTCGTGGTTGATCCTAGCCGCAAAATTAGCTTCATGAATAAAGCCGCAAGACAAAGGTATTCTGAAGCTATTAAAGGACAGTTTTTTAATGAAGTGATCAATTCAGAAACATGTCTAAGGGCATTAGAGACTGTCTTGGATGGCGAACCAAATGCTACAGCAGATGTTACTTTACAAGAAGTTGTACCGACTTCTTTTAGGGTATCTCTATCTCGATTGGATTCTGATAAAGAACCGCTGCCTAGCTGTGTACTTAGCTTTGAAGATGTTTCTCATATTCAAGAAGCAGAACAAATGAGGCATGATTTTGTTGCTAACGTTAGCCATGAATTACGTTCGCCATTGACTGCTTTGACTGGATTCGTCGAAACCCTTCAGGGTGCTGCGGCAAATGATCCAGCTGCTCGTGAACGTTTCCTTGCTATGATGGCTCACGAAGCTGATCGTATGGCGCGTTTGATTGGTGACTTATTATCTTTATCAAAACTGCAAGCTAGCGAAAGAGTAGCGCCAACTGACCCAATTAATTTATTCAATATTTTAAATAGTATCTCTTCCTCTCTTAGTGGATTAGCCGATCGGAAAAACATTTCGTTAAAATTAAATTTTTCAAACTGTATGCCAATGGTAATTGGCGATAGCGATGAATTGACACAAGTTTTTCAAAATTTGATTGAAAATGCAATTAAGTATAGCACTAAAGAAACAGAAGTATGTGTTTCATTCTTTCCGCCGTTGGAGGGTAAATCACATCTATGTATTACGGTTGAAGATAGAGGTGATGGCATTGAACCAAGTCAAATTCCTAGATTAACCGAAAGGTTTTACAGAGTTGATAAGGGGCGTTCCCGCAATCAAGGAGGCACAGGTTTAGGTCTTGCAATTGTTAAACACATATTAATACGCCATAGGGGCTGGCTAAAGATTTCATCTCAAGTAGGAAAAGGAAGCGTATTTGCAGTTTACCTGCCTGAAGCTTCATTTAAATCTTAAGAAGTCAGGCAACACCTGCTTGAATTAGTATTAATAAACTTATCAAGCCTACAGGCTTTCCATCTTCTAGTACAAATGCGGCGCTAATTTTTCTATGCTCTAAAATACTCAAAACTTTAGCACAAGATTGTGATGGTGAAACAGATACAAAGTTATTTGTCATAATATTTTTGCCAACAGTGCCAAACATTACATCACGCATTGATCCTTCTGTATTTGCAGCAATGTAACGCCGTACGTCACCATCTGTAATAATGCCTTTGATTGAACCAGTACTATCTTGGAGGCCAACTATACCATATCCTTTTGTACTAATTTTGTCCAAAATGTCTGAGAAAAATGCATCTTGAGATATTAAAGGCAATTCTTCAATTCTGAGCATTAATTCACTTGTAGGCATTAGTGCTGCCCCTAATTTTCCGCCTGGATGGAAATTAAAAAAATCTTCTTCTGAAAAGCCTTTTTGTTTTAATAAAGTTATGGCTAAAGCATCACCCAATGCTAATTGAATTAACGTTGATGATGTTGGTGCCAAATTATGGGGGCAACTTTCTTTTACTTTAGGTAAAAGCAATAAAACATCTGCAGATTTACCCAAAGTGCTTTCCGCTCGTGAAGTCATTGCAATTATTGGAACACTAAAACGTTTACCATAACGTACGATATCAACTAGTTCACGACTTTCACCAGAAAAAGAAATAAGTAATAAAACATCTTGGTTTCGAACCATGCCTAAATCGCCATGGCTAGCTTCTGCAGGATGTAAAAATAAAGCTGGAGTGCCAGTTGATGAAAATGTTGCTACAAGTTTTCTTCCTATAATGCCACTTTTACCCATTCCTGAAATAACTAATCGTCCGTTTGTGTCGGCTATTATCTTTATGGCAGCTTCGATAGCAGAAACAAAAGTTTCATTATTTAAACAATTAGCTAGCGTGAACATGGCACTGGAGCCAATTGATAAGCATTCTTCAAATGATGTTTTTATATTCATTTTATTTTCCCGTGAAATAAACTAATAATTATAACTAAATAGCAAGCTCATTACAATTTAAAGGTACGTAGGTCATTTTACTTTTGGCCGTTGAAACTTCCAATTAATAATTGAGATAATAGCTATAATTTTTTCTCGAAGAACTCTTTTTTGTTTTTTGTAAAAATAAAGTCTACTTCTGTTTTGCTTCGACCTTCCAGCTGAAGTACTTCGTGCGTCTATATCACTTAGTACTTCTGCTGAGCTAATTAAAGATGGGCGGACGCTCAAACCGACGTGGCCATGGGTTAACTTTATGCGCAGGTAATTATCATAAGGGTACTTTATTTTTCCACTATCATCTAAGACTATCTGAGCACCATGTTTGGTCCACAAAATACCTGTGGCTAGCATGGGAAACCGGTGTGCGCGGAGTAGCTCAGTATTGTTTAACTTTACTAACTGTGAAGTATATTTATAGTCAGATGGTCCTAAATTTACTGCACATACTTTTAAATGTGGGTTTGCTTTTATGAAAGTGCTTAGAGCCTCTATTTTTTTGGAAAACTCATCGGTAAGAACCGCATCATCTTCGAGTATTACTGCAAATTCAGAACTGGTTGATCTGAAGGTTTCTAATGCACGCCTGTGGCTAAGTGAACAGCCAACCTCACCAGGTTGAATGCTTCTGCCCATTTCTTTTCTGCATTCAATATCATCGGCTGTATCATCTAAATCTAATGTTTGGCCATCAATTGCATTAACTTTGTCTAGGTCTAGCTTTTCTAAAGAAAATTGTGACAAGATGTCATTGAGGCGCTCTTTGCTTCTATCAAGGTTTATTACATAATATTTAATATCCATAAATACCCTCTGGAACTCTGAAAAAATTGATTAATACTTTTGGGGTGAAACCAAGTAGTAATAATGCTCGCATTCTAAACTTACTTGGTCAAGTAAGTTTTCATCTTTTTAGAAGCTCTATAAGTGGATCGATTGTGGGCTGATCAAGCAAAAGTGGTTCTGACCGTAGCTTTGAGAAAACTTCATAATCAGATGCTACTTCTTTTAGCTTTTGTCGTATATTCCATCGTGATAGCCCAAAAAGATTTATGACTGCTTTTGGGTTAAAATCTAGTGCCAGATCAGCTGGATTACAGTACGTTATAGGGATACAGCCAGATAAAAAAGCCTCTGGAATTTTTTCAGTGATATAGCCCTGAGCGGCAATATTTTCTGGACATAAATTTATTTTGTAGTCAGATAATAAGTCTTTTTTTGTCCTTGTGGTGGGCCGGTACTTACGACCATATATATCGCAGCCTATAGAAAATTTACATTGACGGTATAAACTTAAGCGATGACGTTTGAGATGGGATGTTAAGAGAACTGCTCGAGGAGGGCGCGCAATAAAACTTTTTTTGGAGATCTCATCAAACTGCTTATTAATAGGCTGCATAAGTTGATCAATTGAATAATGTTCACCAAACCTAAGGTATTGTGGGTTAGTTTTAAGGTTGAACCAATTAAGGTACCATTGCCAGTAAGGAAACCGAACTTCATTTGGACCGATTGGTAAGCGAAACCCAATACATTTTTTAGCAAACTCAGTCGGATTATCACGACTTTCGCCAGTAATAAATAAATCCCATTTTCCCTCATTTTTGAGCTTTTCCATAAGAAGTGGAAGGTCACGGCGTTTCCAAAATGGGCCAAGAATCCGTAAGTTTTGTTTTTGGCAGTATTTATTAATTAGCTGAGGCCATAAAGCAAAATCAGTCTCAGCGTTGAAGCCAGGCCAAAAACCATCAAACCTCAAAAGCCTTCCGTTTGGAAGTCTGAGTTCTGAAAAACTTAACTTAGGCTTTTTAAATGACAGATCCATGAATACGCTCGTATATGTTATAAATCAATTTTTATCAAAAAATTTAAAGTCAATAAATTAGAATGGTAATTTATAAAAATGGTGGAGCCTAGGAGGATCGAACTCCTGACCTCTTCGCTGCCAGCGAAGCGCTCTCCCAGCTGAGCTAAGGCCCCATTTTAGGTAAGCATAAATATACCATGTAGAGAAAAGCCGCGCTCACGTATGCAAGCGCGATTTATATTAAGTATCTTCTTCTGGTGATGCCACACCAGCAACTTCTTCTAATGGCACAGTGTCTGCATCATCATCGTCGTCTAAGACGTCGTCGCCTAGATCAACATCTGCAACATCTTCATCATCTAATACATCTGCTTCATCTTCAAGGTCATTGTCAGTAGCTTCTTTAATTGATGCTTTATCTGCTTTATCTGAGAGTGATATTTTAGATTTGTCATCAGTAAAAAAAGACAACGGGTATTCAGTTCCAGTATATGGGCTCACAATCGGATCTTTGTTTAAGTCATAAAACCGTTTACCGCTCTCTGGGCAAAGACGTTTTACGCCCCATTCTTCGTTGGGCATAGGATATTCCCTTTTAAAAGATTTTCGAATTTCTTCTGGCGAATTGCCACATCAAACGGAGCTTGTCAAAGGTCTATATTAAAAAAGGCTGCTAAATGCCATTGCATAGCTCTGCTGAGAGAATATGATATAAGAATGAATGATATTTTAATGATCGGCAATCCGCCTATTACCATACACCTACGTAAAAATACGTTAGCAAAGCGATATTCGCTACGAATATCTAATAAAGATGGTAAAATTAGTCTTACTCTACCTAGATTATCTAAAATATCTGAAGCTGAAGCATTTGTACGTGAACAAGAAGGCTGGATGCGCAAACATCTTTCACGTCAATTACAGCCGATTCTAATTAAATTTGGCGAACGTATTTTGCTTGATGGCGAAAAGCTAAAAATAATTCCTGGTAAAGGACGCACTGTTAAGGTTTTAAATGGTGAACTGCTAGTACCTGGAAGCTCACTACAATTGTGTGGAAAATTGAAGGCCTTTTATAAGACTTTGGCGCGTGAAAGATTTATTACGTCTTCAGAACACTTTGCCAGTATACTTGGGCGAAAGGTTGGGTCTATTAGCCTTCGTGATACTAGATCTCGTTGGGGTTCTTGTACATCCGATGGAAGTTTAATGTATTCTTGGCGACTGATGATGGCACCTGTAAGAGTTCAAAATTATGTCGCTGCTCACGAGGTCTGCCATTTGATTGAAATGAATCACTCTGATGCTTATTGGGCATTAGTTAAAAGTATTTCACCAAATTTTAAATCTGATAGACAATGGTTAAAAGTAAACGGAGGATTATTACATCAGTATCAGTTTTAAAATAATACTTTTCTGTGATTATATACCACATGATTGAACTTGATTTCTCACTTCCAGCTCATGAAGCTGTTTATCGCGCTCTTCGCACATCCGTTATGCATGGTGAAATGCGCCCTGGACAAGCCGTAACTATTCGTGGAGTTGCATCAAAGTTTAACACTTCCATGACACCAGCTCGTGATGCGGTTCGCCGTCTCAGCGCTGAGGGCGCATTAAGTATTTCATCAACAGGCCGGGTGGCAACGCCTGAGTTATCTCACGAGCGCATTGAGGAGCTTGCCTCTATTCGTGCCCTACTAGAACCTGAATTAGCTGCTCGCGCTTTGCCTCGTGCCCACATAAATCTGCTTGAACGCCTTAGCAATATTAATAGCTTAATTGATCAAGCAATAGTAAAAGATGATGCTGTGGATTATATCCGGCGCAACTTAGAATTCCACCGCACACTTTACCTTCGTGCGCAGGCTCCTGCGATGCTTGCACTTATTGAAACTGTTTGGTTGCAGTTAGGCCCCACTATGCGTGCATTATATGCACAACTTCAACGGCGTGAAGCTTCGCATAATCATCGGGTTGCGATTGCGGCTCTAAAAGCAGGTGATGAACCAAGCTTAAAGCTTGCTATTCGTGCGGATGTTACTCAAGGCTTACGCATGCTTAGTATTGAATAGAATTCTAATAAACACATTAAAAATATTAAATAGTTTGTCTAATTAAACTTATTTAAGCGTGAATTGCACCATCGCCACAGGCAAGAGCCGCTTCGCGCATAGCTTCTGAAAACGTTGGATGTGCATGGCATGTGAGAGCAATATCTTGAGCTGATGCACCAAACTCCATTGCAACACAAATCTCATGTATGAGATCACCAGCTGCTGGTCCAATAAGATGACATCCAAGAATACGATCAGACTTGGCATCAACCAATAGCTTTACAAATCCATCACCTTGGAAAACAGCTTTTGCTCGACCGTTACCCATAAAGCTAAATTTACCAACTTTGTATCCAACCCCTGCTTCTTTGAGCTGTTCTTCTGTCTGACCGACACTTGCAACTTCTGGTGATGTGTAAATTACACCAGGAATTACATTATAGTTAATATGCCCATGTTTGCCTGCAATGACCTCTGCCACTGCCATACCTTCGTCTTCAGCCTTGTGTGCAAGCATTGGGCCACTGATTACGTCTCCAATGGCATAAATGCCCTTAATTGAAGTATTCCACTGGCCGTCAGTTTTAATCTTACCTTTGTTAGTAAGTTCTCCACCTAAATTTGTGAATCCTAATCCGTCCATGAATGCTTCACGTCCAGTTGATACTAATATTATTTCAGCATCAATTGAAGTTTCGACATCACCTTTTTTATAAACAACACTAGCTTTTGATTTATTGCCTTTTGCTGACTGCACGGCTGCACCCATTATAAATTTAAGCCCCTGCTTTTTAAGTATTTTATGAAAGCTTTTAGAAATTTCTATATCCATGCCAGGTGTTATAATATCCATATACTCTATCACAGTTACATCTGTGCCCAGTCGAGAGTATATGCTGCCCATTTCCAATCCTATTACACCAGCACCAATCACGACCATCGATTTGGGAATCTTTGATAATGCTAAAGCACCAGTTGATGAAACTATTCGTTTCTCATCAATTTTAACATTTGGTATTGATGATGGTTTTGATCCTGCTGCTATAACAATATTTTTTGTGTTATAAATATCATTACCAATAGTTACTTGATTAAGATTATTGATTTGACCCCAGCCTTTCAACCAATCGATCTTATTTTTTTTCATTAAAAATTCTATACCTTTAGTATTTTGCGAAATTGCGTCATTTTTATATTCATGCATTTTCCCAAAATCAATTTTAGGATTTTCTATTATTAAACCCATTTTCTCAAAGTTATGTGTCGCTTCGTGATAAGAATGTGATGCATGCAATAATGCTTTAGATGGAATGCAACCAACATTTAAACATGTCCCCCCTAAAGTCTTGCGTCCTTCAACAATAGCTGTTTTAAGGCCTAGTTGCGCGCAACGAATAGCGCAAACATAGCCACCTGGACCTCCACCAATTATGATTACATCATATTTTTTCATAGGGTTCTAACCTTTCGATTTGGTAAATCTTGCTTTAACATTGTGATATACCAACTTTATAAATTCTAAATATTAATTAGCTATATGGGTTAAAGGTCCATCAATAAGCGACGAGGATCTTCCAAAGCTTCTTTTACACGTACTAGAAAAGTTACAGCACCCTTACCATCAACAACACGATGGTCATAGGATAAGGCTAGATACATCATAGGTCGTATAACAATTTCGTTATTTATGACTACTGGGCGTTTCTGAATTGTATGCATACCCAAAATGCCAGATTGGGGAGGATTTAGAATTGGTGATGACATTAAAGACCCATAAACCCCACCGTTTGAAATAGTAAAGGTGCCACCTTGCATTTCTGCGATGGATAGTTTTCCATCACGTGCACGTAAACCTTTTTCAGCAATAGCTTTTTCAATATCTGCAAATGACATTTGATCTGCATCATCAATGACAGGGACAACCAAACCTGTTGGCGTACCTGCTGCAATACCCATATTAACATAATTTTTGTATACAATATCATTACCATCAATCTCAGCATTAACTTCTGGGATTTCATTTAGCGCGTGACAGCAGGCTTTTGTGAAGAAAGACATAAAGCCTAGCTTTACACCATGCTTTTTCAAAAAGAGATCTTTGTATTCATTACGAAGATCCATTACTGCAGTCATGTTCACTTCATTGTAGGTGGTTAGCATAGCTGCTGTATTTTGGCTTTCTTTTAAACGCCGTGCAATAGTTTGGCGCAGTCGCGTCATCGTAACTCGTTCTTCACGTATGTCGTGCTTACGTGTTGGTTTAGCAGGACCTGTATTCAGTTCTGGCATTGGATCTGTAATTGCATTTAATACGTCACCTTTCATTATTCGTCCTTCACGACCAGTTCCTGTAACGTTAGTAATATTATTATCTGCCATTAATTTTTCAGCGGAAGGTGCATTTTTTGAAGTTTCTTTAGCAACAGGTTCTGTTTTTAAAGGTATTGCAGAAATCTCAGAATTGGATGCTTTTGGTGCCGTTATTACACCTTCAGATATTTGTGCTAAGAGGGCGTCAACTCCAACAGTAGTGCCTTCAGGCACTACAATTTCAGATAATATTCCAGCAATAGGTGCCGCAACTTCAACAGTCACTTTGTCTGTTTCTAATTCACATATCATTTCATCTTGAGCTACAGCGTCACCTGGCTTTTTGAACCATGTGGCAACGGTTGCTTCGGTTACACTTTCGCCTAGTGTAGGTACGCGTACTTCGGTCATCGAATTATCCTTTCAATGTCAACGCTTGGTCAACTAGCGCTATTTGTTCTTTTTTATGTGTACTTGCTAGACCTGTTGCTGGTGCAGCCGCAGCTTCACGTCCAATGTATTGAGGACGAGTATGCTTTGCACCTAATTCATTTAAATTACGTTCAATGTGAGGGTTGATAAATGACCATGCACCTTGATTCTTGGGCTCTTCTTGACACCAAATAACATCTGCATTTTTAAAACGCTTCATTTCTTTTTGGAGTGCTGCATTTGCTACAGGATACAACTGTTCAATACGCAATAAATAAATGTTATCTATGCCACGCTCATCGCGCTCTGCAAGAAGGTCATAATAAATCTTTCCAGAACACATTACGACACGTTTGATATCATCGTCCGTTTTTAATTTCGTACTGGAACGGCCTTTTTCAGCATCGTCCCACAACACTCGATGAAAACTAGATTTACCAACAAAATCATCAATTGATGAAACCGCTAGTTTATGGCGTAATAAAGACTTTGGTGTCATTAAAACTAATGGTTTGCGATAGGTACGGTGCAGTTGGCGCCGTAGGATGTGAAAGTAATTTGCTGGTGTTGTAACATTAGCAATTACCCAGTTATCTTCGGCACAGTTTTGCAGGAAGCGTTCTGGACGAGCGGAAGAATGCTCTGGTCCTTGGCCTTCCATGCCATGGGGTAACAACATTACTAGACCTGACATGCGTAGCCATTTAGATTCGCCTGAACTAATAAATTGGTCAAACATAATTTGGGCACCATTAGCAAAATCACCAAATTGAGCTTCCCATAGTGTTAATGCATTTGGTTCTGCTAACGAATATCCGTACTCATAACCTAATACAGCATATTCAGATAGCATACTATCAATTGCTTCATATGTACCTTCTTGGTCTTCACGAATATTATTTAATGGGTAGAATTTTTCACCAGTGTTTTGATCTAAAATTCCGGAATGGCGGTGACTGAATGTTCCACGTGTACAATCCTGGCCTGATAATCTTATTGGGAAGCCTTCCACTTGCAAAGAACCAAAAGCTAATGCTTCCCCAGTGGACCAGTCAATATTATCACCAGAAGTAATCATTTTTGACTTTACATCTAAAATCCGGGCAACTGTCTTATGTGGGTTCCAGGTTTTTGGTAATCTGGTCAATGCAGAACCTACTTCGTTAAATCTCTTTTTTGTAATTGCAGTTTTTCCACGTTGATATTCTGGGTCTTTTGATTGTAAATGTTTCCAGCGGCCATCAAGCCAATCTGCCTTGTTTGGCATAAACACTTTTCCAGCTTCAAATTCTTCATTTAATTGCATTTGAAATGCTGTTTTCATATCTTCTATTTCGCCTTCAGGGATTAATCCGTCATGAACCAGCCGTTCTGTATATATTGATAAAGAAGTTTTGTGAGTTTTGATTTTTTTGTACATTTGTGGTTGAGTGAACATTGGTTCATCACCCTCATTGTGACCAAATCTGCGATAGCAAAAAATATCTAAAACAACATCTTTACGAAATTTTTGTCTAAACTCAGTTGCTATTTTAGCAGCATGAACAACCGCTTCAGGATCATCTCCATTAACGTGAAAAATTGGCGCTTCAACCATCAAAGCAATATCAGTTGGGTAAGGGGATGAACGGCTATCATGTGGAGATGTTGTGAAACCAATTTGATTATTTACTACAATATGAACTGTGCCACCTGTTATATGACCTCTTAATCCTGAAAGGCCAAAACATTCTGCAATCACACCTTGGCCAGCAAATGCTGCATCTCCGTGTAAAAGTACTGGCATAACTGCACCGCGATCACGACCTTGCTGATCGCCCTTAGCGCGTGCTTTGCCTAAAACAACAGGGTTTACTGCTTCTAAGTGGGAAGGATTGGCTGTTAGAGACAAATGAACAGGATTGCCGTCAAACTCTCGATCAGATGAAGCTCCAAGGTGATATTTTACATCACCAGATCCTTCGACGTCGTTAGGTTTATGAGATCCACCTAAAAATTCGTTAAAAATTGCACGATAAGGTTTTGACATTACGTTAACCAAAACATTCAAGCGCCCACGATGTGGCATGCCTATAATAATATCTTTAACACCTAAAGCACCACCACGTTTAATAATTTGCTCCATGGCTGGGATCAAGGCTTCACCCCCGTCTAAACCAAAACGTTTTGTGCCAGAGTATTTGACGTGGCAAAATTTTTCAAAACCTTCTGCTTCAACCATTTTGTTTAATATAGCTTTACGGCCCTCAGCAGAAAAAAAGTGTTCTTTATCCCAGCTTTCTATACGTTCCTTTAACCAAGCAGCCTCTTCAGGATTGGATAAATGCATATATTGAAGTGCAAATGTCCCACAGTATGTTTTTCTTAATTTTTCTAAAATTTGACGCATTGTTGCGGTTTCAATGCCCAGCACGTTATCTAAGAATATTGGGCGATCCATATCGATGCCATTGAAGCCATAGAACCGTGGGTCTAATTCTGGATGTGGGTCATTGGCGCGCATGTTTAATGGGTCAAGGTTTGCAATTAAATGACCCCGAATACGGTAAGCGCGAATAATCATTAATGCACGCATGCTATCTAATACTGCTTTTTGTATATCTGCATCTGTGATTGATTTGCCATTCTTTGTGGCATTTGCCTTAATCTTATCTCCTGCTTTTTCAGGATCTTCTGCCCATTGGCCATCTAGTGCAGCTGTTAAGTCGTCATTTGGAGCAGGCGGCCAATCAGGTCTTGCCCAGGATGGTCCTGCAGCTGAGGCAACTACATTAGCAGTTTCGTCGCCTAATTCAGAAAAAAATTCACGCCAATTTGGATCGACTGCTTCTGGATTAGAAGCATATTGTGCATATAACTTTTCAACATATTCTGCGTTATGTCCTTGTAAGAACGAAGAGGCATGCAGTTGGTCGTTTGTAAGTTTTTCAGTCATATATATCACCTAGTCAAAATAAGTTACCTTTGTGGCAACGGTCTATAAATTTTGGCCAAAATGGGCCAAGTAATTGATTTATCCTATAGCTTTTAGAACCGCTTGGCCTAAGCCTGCTGGGCTATCTGCGACAACAATGCCGGCCTCCCGCATCGCAGAAATTTTAGATCCAGCATCACCTTTGCCACCAGCAACTATAGCACCGGCGTGGCCCATGCGACGGCCAGGAGGCGCAGTAACACCCGCTATAAATCCAGCTACTGGCTTTTTACGACCTTTTTTTGCTTCATCAATCAAAAATTGAGCTGCTTCTTCTTCGGCACTTCCACCTATTTCGCCAATCATTATTATTGATTGGGTTTCATCATCAGCTAAGAATAGTTCAAGTATATCAATAAACTCTGTTCCCTTAATGGGATCACCACCAATACCAACTGCACTAGATTGGCCTAAGCCTGCATTTGTTGTCTGGAAGACAGCTTCATAAGTTAACGTACCTGATCGCGATAAAACACCAACAGAACCTTTTTTGAAGATAGATCCTGGCATTATACCAATTTTGCATTCATTCGGTGTCATCAAACCTGGACAATTGCCACCAATTAAACGCGAGCTAGATTTTTCCAACTTATTTTTAACGCGCAGCATATCCATTACTGGAATGCCTTCAGTAATACATGTAATTAGCTCAATTCCTGCGTCAATGGCTTCTTCAATTGCTGCTGCAGCCCCTGCTGGTGGAACGTAAATTACGGAAGATGTTGCTCCTGTAGCTTTTTTACCCTCTTCGACGCTGGAGAAAATTGGTAATTCTTGACCACTTGTAGCTAACCAGCTTGTCCCGCCTTTTTTTGGGTGTGTGCCACCAACCATCTGCGTTCCGTAATATGCTAGTGCCTGTTCAGTGTGAAAGGTACCAGTTTTCCCTGTTAGGCCTTGAACTAAAATTTTTGTATTGTGATTTATAAGGATCGACATGTGGCTTCTTTCAATTTTTAATGGGTTTAATAAACAAAGCTTGAATGTTGTCATCCACCCAAATTTTGTGCTTATTATGTAGTTTAAAATTAAAACCAGCATTATTTGCAACAGACCGTAGTGTTCTGACTGTGAAGTAATTAACGTGATCTGGGTAACGCATTCCTGGCCAATTACTTTTAGAAATTCTGCGATTTAAAGAATTAAAATTAGGCACACGAACAAATATTTTCCCCCCTGGCTTTAAACATTGATACGCACCATTGAGTATTTTACTTACGTTTATTTCATGTTCTAAATAACTGTGCATCATTATGTTATCAAAATAGTTTTTTTCAAATTCCCAGATTGTTTCTGCACCAGAACCTTGGCGGCACTCACCACCAAGAGGGTGCATTTTTTTGTTTGCACTTAGTGCTAATGCTTTGGAAATTTCAATGCCAAATGGAATGAATGGAGGTTTCCAACGAACAGTATCACCACATCCAACATCTAATATTCGCCCACTGCCTAATATGCGGCGATATCGAACATTATCGTCTGAGCGTAGACTATAATTTAACTCACGAATAGCTCTAGCCAAGTGTTTTATAGGACCACGTTTTTTTGCGCGCCTGCTGTCCTCTTCCCTAAATGTAGTTTCCCAACCAAAAGTTTTTTCTAGGTCTTTGTAAGTGGGTGGGTTTTTTAAGTACAGCATTGAACAACTATCACATGCTGCAACGTTCCATTCATTGTAGGAATATTCTTCCAGCACAGTTGCGACTGTACTTTTACAATTTGGACAATTTCTAGCAGACAAATTTTCAGTCATTATTTAGCTTTCACTGCTTTAACAATTTTTTCAGCAGCGTCATCTAAATCATCAGCTGCAATAACGTCAAATGGGCATTCATTAATAATATTTTTACCCTCTAGAACTTTTGTACCTTCGAGGCGCACAACTAATGGCACCTTTAATCCTACTTCTTTTACAGCTTGAACTACTCCTTCAGCTATTACATCACAGCGCATTATGCCGCCAAAAATATTTACTAATATACCTTTAACATTCGGATCAGAAGTTATAATTTTAAAAGCTGCAGTTACTTTTTCTGCAGTTGCTCCGCCACCTACATCCAAAAAATTGGCAGGTTCTGCACCTTTAAGTTTGATAATATCCATAGTAGCCATAGCTAAGCCAGCACCATTTACCATACACCCAATTTCACCTTCTAATGCAATGTAGCTAAGGTCATATTTAGACGCTTCTAATTCTTTTGGATCTTCTTCTGTTTCATCGCGCAATGCTAAAATGTCAGGTTGACGAAACAATGCGTTACCATCAAAGGCCATTTTTGCATCTAAACATTTTAACCCACCAGTTTTTAAAACAATTAATGGATTAATTTCTAACATATCCATATCTTTTTCAACAAACATACGAAATAGGTTAGTAGTTAATTCTATACATTCGTCGATATTACTACCAGCTAGGTTCAGTGCATTAGCTACATCTCGACCATTTTTTGTTGTAAAACCGATAGATGGATCAATAGTTACAGTGATAATTTTTTCAGGGTTATCTTCCGCTACAGCTTCTATGTCCATGCCACCTTCTGTGGAGGCTACAAAAGAAATGCGTGACGAAGAACTATCTAATAAAACAGCTAAATATAATTCTGTCTCGATGTCTGAGCCATCTTCTATATAAATTCGATTAACTTGCTTACCTGCTTGACCAGTTTGGTGGGTGACTAATACATTTCCAAGCATTTTTTTAGTTTCTGCAACAGCTTCTTCAATGGAAAATGCTAACCTGACACCACCTTTATCTCCAGCGGCATCTTCTACAAACGAACCTTTGCCTCTACCACCCGCATGTATTTGTGCTTTTACGACCCAAAGGGGTCCATCCATCTGACTTGCTGCAGCTTCTGCTTCTGATGCATTAAAGACGGGCTGGCCGTCCGATACTGGACATCCGTATGCTTTTAATAGTTGTTTAGCTTGGTATTCATGAATGTTCATCGCAAGAGGCTCCTCTGAGCGGTAAAGTATTTTTACTTAAAAGCATAAAAGTTCAGTCACAAAAAGTTGAAAAGTATTAAAAACGCTAAATTAGTTTAATTAATCTATATTTGTGATCACATGAAAATAAGATGTGATCACAAATATAGATTAATTAAACTAATTTTTTTTGATATGAAAGTTTAAAACTAAAAAAAGCGCACTAATGCAGTACGCTTCTTAAATGTTTTGTGTGAATTATTTATGATAAAGAGGCGTCAATAGAAATACATGCCTCAACCAGGCCTTTAACTGCATTGGCTGATTTATCAAAGCCGGATTGTTCTTTTTTATTTAGCTTAATTTCTACAATACGTTCAATACCACCGGCACCAATTACTGTTGGGACACCAACATATGTGTTTTTGAGGCCATAACCATTTTCAACATATGCAGCACATGGTAATAAACGCTTTTGATCTTTTAAATATGCTTCCGCCATCTCTATTGCTGATGCAGCTGGTGCATAATAAGCAGAACCTGTCTTTAATAGACCAACAATTTCCGCGCCGCCGTCACGAGTGCGCTGTACAATTGAATCTAATTTGTCCTGAGTTGTCCACCCCATATCTATTAAATCAGGTAATGGAATGCCTGCAACAGTTGAATATCGAGTTAGTGGGACCATTGTGTCTCCATGACCGCCCAATACAAATGCTGTCACGTCTTTAACTGATACGTTAAATTCTTCTGCTAAAAAATGACGGAAACGAGCACTGTCTAAAACACCTGCCATGCCACATACCATTTCAGTAGGTAGGCCACTAAATTTTTGAAGTGCCCAGACCATAGCGTCTAATGGGTTTGTTATGCATATGACAAACGCATTGGGCGCGTGTTGTTTAATGCCTTCACCAACAGATTTCATAACTTTCAAGTTAATGCCTAATAAATCATCGCGTGACATACCTGGCTTGCGAGCAACTCCTGCAGTCACTATGCATACATCTGCTCCAGCGATATCAGTATAATCAGTTGTACCTGAAATATGAGCATCATATTTATCAACTGGCCCGGCTTCAGAAATATCTAATGCTTTTCCTTGTGGAATGCCATCTGCGATATCAAATAAAACGATGTCGCCTAATTCTTTTAAAGCTGCAAGGTGGGCTAGAGTGCCACCGATCATGCCTGATCCGATTAGTGCAATTTTTGCGCGTGCCATGGTAGTCTCCATTTGGATAAAAATTTCGCTTTTGTGCTAGTCCTAAAGACAGGCAAGAGCAAGGCTCATGTTTATATAATAATTATAATTTTAGGTTTTTTGAATATTGGCCTTAGTTTTTATACTTTATTATTCGATGTAACATTATGATTATTAATAATAAAATATATATTATAAATATATTTTTTTTAATATTAATTTTTCAGTATTATTTAGTATTATATAGTTATCAATATTCTTATTAAGAATTTTATTATAAATATGCAGCTAATTTTATGTTCCTAATCAATAAAGAATAACTAATTCTCCAGAATTAAGCCTTTATGACGAATCTTTTTTCAATTATTTTAGATGTTAGTAAATAATATGATGAAACAAGAAATAGGCTTGATTGTATGCATAGTTGTACTACTTCAATAGCAATATCTTGTATCCTTCAAATCTAAACATCTACTGAAAAAACTATTAGTATGATTGTCTGCCGATTACTGACTGATGATGAAAGCTCTGAGTTTTGTCAAAGGGTAACAGAAGTTTTGTCCTTGGGGTGGGAATTATATGGAGATACACAATATGCTAATGATGAGAAACGAGGAGTTATGCGATGTGCGCAGGCTATGATGAAAAAAACAGTGGAATCTACTCTAATAAGTTAGAATTAAGTAATTTGTGATCACAAGATTAAATAAATATCTTTTTATTACACTTTTATACTACAAAATGATCTGTTTACTCTGTGACTTTAAAAGAAAGTCATATAACAGTTCTCCAAAGATAAAAATTCAAGGAGAGTAATGCATGGCCAATGAAGCCAAGGGTAAACGCCCACTTTCACCTCATTTGACTATATATCGGCCACAAATGAGTTCCGTCTCCTCAATTTTTGTAAGAATTTCAGGTGTAGCTTTGGCGCTTGGATTTGTATTAGTAATTTGGTGGCTTTTGGCAGCTTCAATAAGCATTCCATATTTTGAATTTATTAATGGTATAATGACCAGCTGGTTTGGGGCGATAGTTATGGTGGGTTCTGTCTGGGCCCTTTGTTACCATTCTTTAGGGGGTATTCGGCATCTTATATGGGATATGGGATATGGTTTTGATTTGAAAACTTCTGACCGAATGGGTTGGTGCGTCATAATTGGAAGCTTTATATTTACAATTATAGTTATCTATTATTCTGGAGCATTATCATGAATTATAAAACTGATATAGTTCAAGTATCAGGCCGTGGATCTGCAGAAACGGGTGCTAGCCACTGGTTTGGTGAGCGGCTTAAGTCTGTTGCTCTAATACCGCTGACGATTATTTTCATTTGCATTATTGCTCCTTTAATTGGTGCTGATCATTCAACTGTCGTGGGGTCACTGCAAAGCCCAGTAAAGGGATTTGCATTAATTATTTTCTTTTTGGTTACCCTCAAACACTTAGAAGAAGGTTTACAGGTTGTAATTGAAGACTACGTCCATACACGGGGACGCGTTTTAATACTAATTAAATTAAACAAATTATTTTGCTGGACTTTTGGACTGGTAGCTATTTTTGCCATCGCAAAAATTACCTTTGCGGCTTGATTGGAGAATTATTAATGTCACCTTATGAATATATTGATCACGAATATGACGTTGTTGTTATTGGGGCCGGTGGTGCTGGATTGCGAGCTACTTTAGGTATGGCTGAGCAAGGTCTAAAGACTGCCTGCATATCTAAAGTGTTTCCGACAAGATCCCATACTGTGGCTGCGCAAGGTGGGATTGCAGCATCGTTGGCGAATATGGACGTTGGAACAACACCAAATGATCATTGGCAGTGGCATATGTATGATACAGTCAAGGGTTCAGATTGGTTGGGTGATACTGATGCCATGGAGTATTTAGTCCGAGAGGCTCCAAAAGCGGTTTATGAGTTAGAACACTATGGTGTCCCTTTTTCTCGAACAGAAGAAGGAAAAATCTATCAACGCCCATTTGGTGGTCATACTACTAAATTTGGTGAAGGCCCATCTGTACAAAGGACATGTGCTGCGGCTGATCGAACAGGGCATGCGATACTTCATACATTATATGGTCAATCACTGAAGCATAATGCTGAGTTTTATATCGAATATTTTGCTATTGACCTAATTATGACTGAAGATGGCCGTTGCCAAGGTGTTATTGCATGGAAATTGGATGACGGCACTATTCATAGGTTTAATGCCAAAATGGTTGTTCTTGCAACAGGTGGTTACGGGCGTGCATATTTTAGTGCTACGTCAGCTCATACATGTACTGGTGATGGTGGTGGTATGGTTGCTCGGCAAGGCTTGGCATTGCAAGATATGGAATTTGTTCAATTTCATCCCACTGGTATATTTGGTTCAGGCTGCTTGATCACTGAAGGTGCTCGCGGTGAGGGTGGATATTTAACTAACTCAGAAGGCGAGCGATTTATGGAGCGATATGCTCCAACATATAAAGATTTAGCATCTCGTGATGTTGTATCTCGTTGCATGACTATGGAAATTCGCGAAGGCCGTGGATATGGTGTGGATGGGGATCATATTCATCTACACCTAAACCATTTGCCTCCAGAAACATTAGCTGAACGCCTACCTGGTATATCTGAAAGCGCTAAAATTTTTGCAGGTGTTGATGTTAACAAAGAACCAATACCTGTTTTGCCAACTGTACATTATAATATGGGTGGTATCCCTACCAACTATTGGGGAGAAGTTCTTGACCCAACCGCTGAAGATCACGACCGTGTCTTGCCAGGCCTCATGGCTGTTGGTGAAGCGGGATGTGCATCTGTTCATGGCGCTAATCGTTTAGGCTCAAATAGTTTAATAGATTTAGTTGTATTTGGACGTGCTGCTGCAATTCGTGCGGGTAAAGTTGTAGATAGAGAAACTCCTAATGAGCCATTTAATGAAAAATCTGTAGAAGAAGCAATGGCCCGCTTTGATGGCTTGCGTCATTCTAATGGATCTGTACCAACTGCTGAGCTTCGTCTGGAAATGCAAAAGACTATGCAAGCTGATGCGGCCGTCTTCCGTACGGACCAAACACTGTCAGAGGGTGTTGAGAAAATGACTTCAATTGCTCAGAAAGTTGCAGATCTAAATGTTACTGACCGCTCAATGATCTGGAACTCAGATTTGATGGAAACATTAGAGCTAACAAATTTGATGCCAAACGCATTAGCTACAATTGTTGGAGCGGAAGCCCGAAAAGAAAGTCGTGGAGCTCATGCTCACGAAGATTATCCAGATCGAGATGATGTAAATTGGCGCAAGCACACTTTGTGCCGTGTTAATAACGACAATGTAAATGTAAGCTATCGTGATGTCCATATTGATCCTCTGACAACTGAAGAAGAGGGTGGAATTGATTTGAGAAAAATCGCACCAAAGGCAAGAGTTTACTAGTTTTTTTCATTCATAAATGCAAAATTAAGCCACTCATTGCATAAAGTTGCTGAAGGTGAAAAAAAAGTATAAATAAAACTGTCTCTTGTAGATAAAAATAGATAAACTAATTAGTAGCAAAATGATTTTGCGAAATAAACTAAGGAAAGATACAAAATGAACATTTTGAAAATCACTGCAATCATAGCTGTTGCTTTAACTTTAACGGCTTGTGATCAAGCAGTTCAGCAAGGTACGGTTACAAAAGACGTAGCTTCTAGCAAACTTTAAAATTCTTAGAGGCTGGACTTAATGTTTGGCCTCTAGATAACATCACCTGTAGTGTCTAAATTAAAAGTAAAATGGTAATATAATGGTTGAATTAACACTCCCAAAAAATTCTCGGATGACAGTGGGTAAAACATGGCCAAAGCCAGAAGGTGCAACTAATGTCCGCGCTTTTAAAGTTTATCGCTGGAGCCCTGATGATGGCAAGAATCCATCTTTAGACACTTATTTTTTAGACATGGATAAATGTGGGCCTATGGTTCTGGATGCTTTGGTTAAAATCAAAAGTGAAGTTGATCCAACCCTTACATTTAGACGTTCATGTCGTGAAGGAATTTGCGGTTCTTGCGCAATGAATGTCGATGGTATTAACACATTGGCTTGTATTTATGGTTTAGATGAAATCAAGGGCGATGTGAAAATTTATCCATTGCCACATATGGAAGTAATTAAAGATTTAATTCCTGACCTCACACATTTTTATGCTCAACATGCATCAATTATGCCTTGGTTAGAGACGAAGACTGACAAGCCAGCAACTGAATGGCGTCAGTCGATAGAAGACCGTAAGAAATTAGATGGTTTGTATGAGTGTGTCATGTGTGCTTGCTGCTCTACGTCTTGCCCGTCATATTGGTGGAATGGTGATCGTTATTTGGGTCCTGCTGCGCTGCTGCATGCTTATCGCTGGATAATAGACTCTCGGGATGAAGCAACAGGTGAGCGCTTGGGTGAACTTGATGACCCTTTCAAGCTATACAGATGCCATACGATAATGAACTGCGCTAAAACTTGTCCGAAGGGATTAAATCCAGCCAAGGCAATAGCAGAAATCAAAAAGAAGATGGTTGAGCGCACATTATAGAATAAGATCAGATGTGAAATTTACCTTATAAAAATATGATATCTACATGTTTTTATAGGCTGATGCTTCATAGTATTACTGATAAAGTATTGACTGTTTTAAAACAGTGTTTATTTTTAATAATATGCCACGTAACTTATTTTTAATTCTTATCTGTTTAATATTATTTAATGCTCCTTCGTTAGTTAGAGCTGAGACGTGCAATGAGCGATCGAAAAAAGTACTTTTTCATAGTTGCGATATTCATGCAAATGTTAGTTTAAAATTTTTTCCGTTAGAATTTAAAAGAGATAGGCGAGATATTTTATCTATCACGGGCGCATATTCTAGTGGGGATCGTTTCGGGGTTGAAGGACTTGCGTTTAAAGCGGCTAGACTGATTAGCTTACGATTTAAAGGTTGGGATGGAGCATTATTAATATCACCAAATGGAAATCCGCAAATACATAATGTAGAAAATATTCAATTTTTGGGACATAAATATAATTTAAAAAATATTTCTGATCGACGCATTTTTATAGAAAAAGCACAAGATGATGGGTGGAGTATGATCCAATCTCATTTATTAATCACTGATAGTGTTTTAGATTTACTTGTAATTCCAAATGCACGCCAGTTTATCCGGCGAATGTTTTTCACTGATTTAAAAGGCTGGGGGATCTATGAAACTAAAACTCCTGTGACACTATATGAAGCAGCATTAGAAATTCAAAAAAATCTTAATCCTTATATGGTGATAAACCTAGATATGGGTGCCTATAATTATTGCCAGATTAATAATAATTCTAATTTTGACAGTTGTGGAGATTTACTTACTAGCCACAAAAATCTTACAAATTTAATTACAATTCGATTGTTAAAAAATAATTAACAGTAGGTTTCTGGACCAACGTATTGGCTTACAGAATATCTATCTCCATATGCCCAACCAACTGGTAAAATATCATCAATTTCCTTTAGTTGTTTTGGCGATAACGTGATTTCTGATGCTCCAACCCATTCAATTAAATGTTTTGCAGTACGAGTGGCTGGTATTGGTATCAAATTTTCGCCACGAGACAAAACCCAAGCTAAGGCAGCTGTTGCTGTTGTCATTTCATTGTCAGCAGCCCAGCCTTGAAAAGGCTTTAGCATAGATAGGTTGTCAGAAAGGTTAGGTTCAATGAACCTCGGGTTATTGATCCGTAAATCTGGTGAAACCATGTTTTCTCGCTTTGCCGGTCTGTCAGTGAGCATCCCACGACCCAGAGGTGAAAATGGTACAAAGGCTACGCCTAATTCATCACAAGTTCTAATCAAACCCATATCTGGCATTCTTGACCACAATGAGTATTCATTCTGTACTGCCATGCATGGGTGTACAGAATGTGCACGGCGCAGCGTTGTTGGTGATATTTCAGATAATCCATAGCCACCAATTTTTCCGGCATCAATAAACTCTTTTAATGTTTCGACTACTTCCTCGATTGGCCGATCCGCCTCACGACGATGTATATAAAACAAATCAACATAATCAATGCCCAACCTTTTAAGTGACATATCTAAAGATTGGGTTAGATAATCTTTAGAGTTGTTAAATTGTCTTAAAGGTTTTGTTTGTATTCCTGCCTTAGTAGCAATCTTTATTTCTGCTCTGGTATCTTTTAAAAATTTACCAATTAATATTTCGGAACTCCCTGAACCATAAACATCGGCCGTATCAAAAAAATTAATCCCATAGTCATAAGCGGCTTTTAAACATTCCTGTGAAGTTGTGTCGTTTGTCGGTCCAAAAAACCCTGTAATACTCATTGCTCCAAAGCCTATAGCACTAACATTTGGACCTAATTTTCCTAGTTTACGTATTTTCATATATGTCTCCTCAATCTTTAGGCTAAAGAATATTAATACATATTGCAAAGTAATGAATGTAATATTTAAAAACTAAATCATTGGTATCGTTTACACGATGAATTTGCGTGTTATAAAGCGTTAATTCCTGAAAAAAGAGATAATTATGATTAAAATCTTTGGCCATAAATCCCCTGATACAGATGCAACTGGTTCAGCAATCATTTGGGCCTGGTACATAAGTCAAAAAGTGAAAACAGCCATACCTTATGTCTTAGGAACTCCAAATACAGAAGCAGCATTTGTTATTGAACGGTGGGGGTTTGAAACCCCAGAATTATTAACGTTCGCTGGTAAAGGCACTGATGTAATTATTGTCGATACAAATAACCCATCAGAATTACCGGATGATGTAAATGATGCTAATATTATTGAAATTATTGACCACCACATGTTAGTAGGGGGTTTGAAAACAAAAAATCCAATTAATTTCACTCTTAAACCAGTTGCATCGACTGCAACAATAATGGCTGGTATGATGGGTAATGATTTAGCAACTGCTCCAGAGGGCATTAAAGGTCTAATACTATCTTGTATATTATCTGATACTTTAGAGTTCCGTAGTCCAACCACAACAGATATTGATATTGATTTAGCTAAATTATTAGCAACAGATCTTAATATTAATATTGCTGAGTATGCTGGTGAAATGTTTGCCGCTAAGTCAGATGTATCTAGATTTTCTGATGCTCAGTTGTTGAGAATGGACTCTAAGGAATATGAATTATACAATAAAAAATTAAGAGTATCAGTTCTAGAAACAACTAGTCCAGAAATCTTATTATCACGCAAAAAAAGCTTGATGAATGAGATGGTATCTGTCGCAAAAGAAGATGGCGTAGACCAGGTGTTACTGTTTATTATAGATATTTTAAACGAACATGCGACACTTCTTATACCAAATGAATTAGTCAAATCAATTGCTGAAAAATCATTTAATATAAACGTTGATAGTGATATAGTCATACTGCCTGGAATTGTTTCAAGGAAAAAACAAATTATCCCTAAATTAGTATTTTAGAAAACTAAACTCGCAATGAATTTTTATTTTTGTTACTTTTGAGTTATATTTAATGTCTTTTCGTTCACCTCATTTTTATTAGTATAGTTTTGAGATTATTAAATGTTATGCGGTAAGTATAAGACTTTATGCAGAAACATTATTAAGAGCTTTTATAAGCTAATATAGATAAATTTGTGAGGGTTTCTGTTGGAATATTCAAATGATCAAGCGGATGCCTATGATGCCGTTACTATAGCTTTAAAATCAGCAGGCGTGGATTTGGAAAATGAAGTTTTATTACCTAATGCTGAAAGTACTGACCAAATTTTAGCTATATTAGGTAAAGCTGGCTCTGGAAAAACCTTATTATTGGCTAATCTTGCAGATGCACTTATTGATGCAGGTGTTGAACTAGTTTCAGGAGACTACGAGGGTAAGTCTCGCAAGGGCCGTCGAACCTTAGCAATTCTTGCTCCTACAAATAAAGCTGCTAGCGTATTACGTAACCGGGGTGTGCAAGCTACTACGATTCACCGTATTTTATATACTCCAATGTATGATCCTGAATATGAAAAAATTTCAGAATGGCTAAATGGCATTGGTGAACGTCCTGAGATTGAGGGCTTATCTGATGTTGCGCTAGATAGGGCTGCTTTATTTTTTAAAAGTAATAAATCTATACCTGGAGCTTTAGCCACAGCAGGTTTGCGGGGATCAGATTTTATTATTGGCTGGAAGCGCCGAGATGAAAAATTAGATATTGGTTTTATAGACGAAAGTTCAATGCTAGACGATAAACAATTTGAAGATTTAAAAGAAATATTTTCAACGCTTGTTATGTTTGGTGATCCTGCTCAATTAGCTCCAGTTGGTCAGTCAGGTGCAATGGCTTTTGAAAATATTCCTAAATCTCGCCAACGTTATTTAACTCGTATTCATCGCCAAGCAGGTGATAGTCCAATTTTAGATTTGGCACATTCATTAGCTAACCCTGATCTCACCTTTCAAGATTTTGAACGTCAAATTGAAGAAGCAGCTATTAAAGATGATCGAGTTGTTTTGGCACCATCAGTCCAGTGTGATTTAATGTCTCGGTCTCCTGTCTTAGTTTGGCGAAATGCAACCCGCATTCGTTTAATTCAAGCATTTCGTCGTGCATATGAAGCACCTGATGACCGTTTGTTATCAGGTGAACCACTAATATGTGATGGTATTGAGTTGCCAATTAAACATCGTAAAAAGCGTATCGATTTAGAGGCACGTGGGCTAATCAAAGGCGCACAGTGTGTTTATCTAGGAGAGGGACGCAAGCCAGGCTTTTCACGATTACATGTAATTGGTGCTGAAGATCCTCAAGTATCAGCAGCAAGTATAATTAAAATTGAGGCACCTGACCAAGAAGAACCCTTTATTCCATTTGCTGCTAAAATGGGTGCTGCGTTTGTGCATGGGGCTGCTTGCACCATACATAAGGCGCAGGGCTCGCAATGGTCTGACGTTCAAGTTTTTGCACCGGATCTTTTTGTTGCTGCCAAAATGGGTCGCACGGAAGCAGGAATTCCTCTGTGGAAACGCTTGGCGTATGTTGCTATTACTCGAGCAGTTGATAGATTATATTGGGTGAAAGCTTATCGTTTGGCCCGTCCGACTAGCCCTTTGCATACTGATGACTTGCATAGCCATGTGCCAAATAAGCTAACTCTAGAACCTATGGAGTAAATTTAAAGTTTCATCAAAATAGCTATTTATTTGTAATAGCTGTGAGCCGATCGATTCAGTTTAATTAGAAGCTAAAATACTAAGTTCATCATTACCATAGATACGATGAGAAATAGGATAGTCATCATTCCTCCTGTTTTTACAAAATCAATAACTCGATATCCTGCAGGGCCCATTATTAATGCATTAACTTGGTGAGTTGGTATTAAGAAAGAATTTGAGGTTGATATGGCTACTGTCATTGCAAAAATAGCTGGATCACCGCCTGATGCCACTGCTATTGAAACGGCTAAAGGGACTAATAAGACCGTTGCGCCAACATTAGACATAATCAAGGTGAAAGCTGTAGCGAGGACTGCAATTCCTACCTGTAGAGCCCATATAGGCCACCCAGCTAAAATTATCATAACACCCTGTGCTATCCACTCTGCCGTACCTGTGCTCTGAACTGCATAACCCAGAGGGATTAAGCTAGCCAATAAGAATACAGTATTCCATCCAACTGCCTTATATGCTTCGTCTATACTTAAGACTTTTGAGGCGATCATTCCTACTGCACCAACTAAAAGGCATAATGATAATCGCACTGGTGAAAACAAAATTAACGCCAATGCTATTGAGAAAAACAACAATGCCCAACCGACTTTCTGCGGGCGTAATTCTTCTTGAGGATAATCTGAGGTAACTATTACAAAATTACGATCTGACTTAAGGCGTGTCAAAGATTCCCACTGGGTTTGAACAACTAATGTATCACCGGCGTGTAATTCCATAATTCCAATACGGCTGGGTTGATGTTCATCAGTCTCAACATGACTAAATGTTTCTTCACTTCGATAAATAGCTAGAAGTGCCATACCATATACTTTACGAAATTGCATTTCGCGCGCTGTCTTACCTATAACTGTTGAATTTGGTGGAATTACAATTTCTGCTACACCCGCTTTGGTCGGCACAAATTCTTCTGCAAAAACATCCAACTCAGGCCTCACTTCTAAGGCGTAATCTTCGCACATTTGTTGTATTACTTTTTTACGCCCAAGAATTGCCAGCCGACAAGGTGGGATAATTTCTGTATCTAAAGTTGGTCCAACCCAGCGTTTACCGTTGTTATATGTACCTATTACATAAATATGATGTGCATCCATTAGATCACCTAATGTTTCGCCCATTAAGATTGATCCTTCGGGAACAACAATTTCAACAATGTCCGCTTTTAGGCCATAAATCCTCTTTAGATAGTCTTTCATAGATTGGCCTGCTGATCCTGCAGTACGGCCCCCAGAGCCCGGCAGAACCCAACGTCCAAATAGTACAAAGTATAATACTCCAGTTATAAGTAAGGCCAAGCCGATTGGCGTAACTGAAAATAGACTAAATGGTTTCATTTTTAGTTCAGGGGGTAAATCCGCGTTTGACGAAATAATCAAATCATTCAATAAAATAAGTGGTGATGATCCCACCATAGTCATGGTTCCGCCCAAAATAGCACAAAATCCCATAGGCATTAATAGGCGTGACATTGGGATTTCAGTACGTGCTGAAATACGGCTTACAACAGGCAAGAATAGCGCAGCCGCACCAACATTTTGTAAAAAGCTTGAAATAATTCCAACCGATCCAGAAACAACTGGTATAATGCGCTTTTCAGTAGTTCCACCAACTTTCAAAATTTTTGCAGCAACTGTATTCATTAATCCAGTTTTGTCTAAACCAGCTCCAATGATCATTACTGCAATAATTGAAATTACTGCATTTGATGCAAATCCATCAAATAAATGATTTATATCAGCCAGCCCATTTAATTCAGGAATATAACTGAGCGCACCTAAAAGAACCATTATTATAATGGCAGCTAAATCAACGCGGACTATTTCTGAAACAAATAAAAATATTGTAAACGCTAACAAAGATAAGACCGCAACCATTTCGGTATTAAGTACTATTAACTCCATCAATTCCCTCACTGAACTTTTTTAATTTATGCGAGCAATAACGGATAAAGATGTATTTGCCACAAAAAATGCTGATAATTTTAAAGATTTAATAACTATTTCTTGAGTTGAGCTAACATACACATCATTTCGAAGACAATAGATATACCAAGCCAAGATGTAGCTCCAGATTGATCAAATGGAGGGGAAACTTCTACAAGGTCCATTCCTATTAAATTTACTCCTTTTAATTCACGAACAACCTGTAATCCCTGAAAACTATTGGGGCCACCAACTTCTGGGGTTCCTGTTCCAGGGGCAAAAGTTGGGTCTATAAAGTCAATATCGTATGAGCAATAAGTTTTACTATCGCCAACAATATGGCGCGCCTGTTGCATTACATCGGCAATACCACGTTCAAATAGTTCTTCGATTTGAATGATTGTCACGCCTTGCTTTCTACCCCATTCAATGTCTTCACCGTCATACATGGATCCTCTTATACCAATTTGGATAACGCGTTTGGGATCAAGTAAACCTTCTTCAATAGCGCGTCGAAATGGGGTCCCATGTGTATATTTAAAACCATCAAAATAACTTTCAAAAAGATCTGTATGGGCATCAAAATGAATCATTCCAACGGGCGCATCATCTGCTAGTGCCCGCAAAACTGGTAAACTGGTTAGATGATCACCACCAATTGTCATTGGAATAATACCTTTAGATTTAATTTTTTTATAGAAGTCTGTAATTCGAACCATACAATCTTGAATATCTGCTGGGTTTACTGGAGCATCTCCAAGATCAGCAAAGTTTGCCATCTCAAAAGGTTTGACCCGGGTGGCACCGTTCATGGCTCGTATCATTGTTGATAAGTCTCGCATTTGGCGCGGACCATGTCGTGGCCCCGGGCGATTAGTTGTCCCAGCATCCCAAGGCACACCAATTAAGCCAAAATCTACATCGTTTATCTCTAAGCTATCTAATTCTAAATGCGGTAAACGCATAAAACTTGCAATTCCTGCAAAACGGGGTAATTCCATACCATCTACTGGTTGGAAAAAAGTATTTGGGGTTTTACTCATTGAGGTTCTCCTTGATCGTTAGAATGTTTGCATTTTTTATAAAACTAAGCCAGTATTTTAATCATAATTAATAGGATAAATTATGAAAAAGACTATTATGATAACGGGAGCGAGTAGTGGTATTGGTGCTTGTGCTGCAAAGCTATTTTTAAAACACGGCTGGAATGTTGCTTTGATCGCGCGGAGAGACGATGAACTTAAGATAGTAGCAGATAATCATGTTAACGCTTTATGTATTGTTTGCGATGTTACTCAAGAGGATCAAGTTATCTTTACTTTTGAATCAGTAGTAAATCACTTTGGCAGACTTGATGTTCTATTCAATAATGCAGGCATTTTTACACCCCAATCACGCATTGATAAAATTAGACTCAGTGACTGGCAAAAATCTGTTGATGTTAATTTGACTGGTATGTTTTTATCTGCTCGTGAAGCTTTCCGACATATGAAAGTTACAGGTGGTAGAATTATAAATAATGGTTCAATTTCAGCACATGCTCCACGTGAGGGTTCTGCACCTTATACATCTACAAAGCATGCTATTACTGGGCTAACCAAAACTATTGCGCTTGACGGGCGTGCTCTAAATATTTGTTGTGGGCAGATAGACATTGGGAATGCACATACAGAAATGGTTTCAAACCTTATTGGTGAAGATGGCGTTGCTGAAACTATGGCAGTATCTGATGCTGCTGAAGCTGTTTTGAGTATGGCAAAATTGCCTTTAACTACTAATATACTGTCGATGACCATCATGGCGAATAAAATGCCATTTGTAGGACGCGGTTAAAGTACTTTAACCATAACAATTGCGCTAACTTTGATGCCGTTAGCTCCACTATAATAGTCTTTACGTGCACCTTGAACAATAAAGCTATTGGTTTCATATAATTTACGTGCTGGTATATTAGTTTCCACAACTTCAAGAATTATCTTTTTTACAGTATTTGAACGACATAAGCTTTCAAACTCTTGTAATAATTCTGTGGCTATTCCTTCGCGTTGTCGTTGAGGGTCAACTGCCAATGTAAGTAATTCAGCTTCAGAACCCATCAACATTCCTACTATGAAGCCATAATTATTTGAGACTAAATGTACTGATGTTTGTAATAGCAATTCTTGAAATTCTTTCGATGACCATGGTCTTGGTGTCGAAAAACATTGCGCATGAAGGTTTGCCAAACTTTCTGGGTTAATCATAAAATTACAACAGGTTGTTCTTTAGGTAGATCTGCATTGGGTTCTTGTAAGTATAAAGGGGCAGGGCGTGGATTATGTTTTCCCATTTTATTTATTGCTAAGGTAGCAATTGCACTTGGTAATGTAATTTTGGGGGTGTAGCTGTTTAGGAATAATTCCCAGTTTATATCATCTGCAGTCATGATCGCTGTGATTGATTTTTTCACATTTTCTAATTCGACTAAAACTGGTGTATCCGTAGCTTTACCATCTTGAAAATTTTGCATGTAAACACGATTACGCCGTGCGTCCATTACTACTGTTGATTTGCCTTGAGACCCTAAACCCATGGCTTCTAATTTTGAAATACCAATCGCTGGTTTTTTTAGAGATAAGGCTAATCCACGTGCAGCAGAGACAGCTACTCTAACGCCTGTGAAATTCCCAGGACCGACACAAACTGCCAGAGCATCCAAGTTCGGCCATTTTATAGATGCATTTTCCAAAACTTCTTCACACATAGGAAATAATCGTTCAGCCTGTCCTTTAATCATCGGTTCGGCTCGCTCTTCAAGACATTTTCCATCCAGAAATAAAGCGACCGCGCAGTGCGCGGCCGATGTATCAAAAGCTAATATTAATTGCCTAGGTAGCAACAGGCCGCACCTCTGTTACCTCTGGAATATAATGGCGCAACAAGTTTTCAATACCCATTTTCAATGTGATTGTTGAAGATGGGCAACCTGCACACGCACCTTGCATGTGAAGGTAAACAACACCACGTTCAAAGCCATGAAATGTGATATCACCACCATCTTGAGCAACTGCTGGGCGAACCCTAGTGTCAAGCAAGTCCTTGATTTGATTTACTATTTTGGAATCTTCACCACTATGTTCAGCATGTCCACCTGAATTATCTTCCCCTTCAATAACAGGTTGCCCTGATTGAAAATGTTCCATAATAGCGCCTAATAAAGCTGGCTTTATATGATCCCAGTCAGCATCTTCTGTTTTAGTTATTGTCACAAAATCTGGACCTAAAAAAACAGCTGTAGCACCGTCTACTGCAAAAATTCGTTTTGCTAGTGGAGATGATGTACCTGCGGCAGGTGTTGGGAAATCTGCAGTGCCCATGGACATTACAGTTTGGCCCGGCAAAAATTTCAGAGTTGCTGGGTTTGGAGTGGATTCGGTTTGAATAAACATAAAGCTACATCCTTTTTCGGCTTAAATAAATATGCTCTTTAAGTTTAGAAAAGTCAATATTTAGAATAATTCTAAATCCCTAAATTAAAGGTCGTTAACCTTATATTTATAAGAAAGTTAAATCAATTAACTAAATACCTAATTTATAACTATTCGTTTACGTTAATATCCAAATTTATCCATCAGCTTTTGAATTGGAGTACGTGAATCTAATGGGTCCAATTTTTTTTTTGGGTCTTTTTTTTCAGTACTATTAGGTTTTGGGCGTTGTGGAATTGTTCGCATAGCTACAGCATTCATAAATTTTGCTGGATCACCCGCAGCAAGAAAAGTGGCACCATCACCAATTCCACGAATAATATCATTTAACCAATTTTGATCTGCTTTACCAAAATCACTTAATACGTAAGAGGAAACTTTGTCTTTATGTCCCGGGTGGCCAATACCTATTCGGACACGATCATATTCTGCTCCTATATGTTGATGAATAGAGCGCAACCCATTATGTCCTGCATGACCACCGGCAGTCTTAACTCGAAGCTTTGCTGGAGCTAGATCGAGTTCATCATGAAAAACAACAACATCATCTGATGATATTTTGTAAAATCTTATAGCTTCACTTACCGCCTGCCCGGAAAGGTTCATAAATGTTTCAGGCTTTAGTAAAGTAATTTTTTTTTGTCCCAACCGACCATCAGCAATTTGGCCATGAAATTTCTTCTTCCAAGGAGAGAATGCATAGTCAAATGCAATTTGGTCTAACGCCATAAAACCAATATTGTGACGATTATTTGCATATTTTGTTCCGGGGTTGCCGAGGCCAACAAACAGTTTCATGTCTTTTACTCTTGTGATTTGGCTTGTTTCTAAAACTTTGTTTAAAAGTTTGCAAATTACTCGTTAATAAAAATTAAATATTTTTTATTATAAATCATTTTCATACAAAAAAGCCCACACAATAGGTGTGGGCTTTAAATTTATAGATAGAAGCTGATTTATTCTTCAGTGGCTGCTTCTGGAGCTTCGCCTTCATCTTCATCTGTTGTCTCATCATCTTCGTCATCAGAAGTCTCACCTGGCTTTGCAATATTTGCAATTACAAAGTCACGATCAGTAATTACAGGCCGCGTACCTTCAGGAAGAGAAATATCAGAAATATTTAAAGTTTGACCGATTTCAAGATTTTCTAAGTCAACTTCGATATAATCAGGAATATCGCCAGCAGTAACCATAAGCTCAACTTCAGAGCGTACAACTGTCAATGTCCCACCCTTTTTTAGGCCAACACTTGTTTCTTCGTTTAAAAAGTGAACTGGGATATTCATGTTAATACGGCTATCGCGTTTTAGGCGTAAAAAATCAATATGTGTTGGTAAATCTTTTACAACGTGGCGTTGTACGCCTCGACAGACAGCGCGAACATCGTCAGCGCCTTCAACTTTTAGATTAAATAGTGTTGACATAAAGCCACCATCTTTTAATTTCTTGAACAAAATATTGAACGGAATAGTTACAGCTTGGGGCTCTACGCCACCGCCATATACAACACCCGGCACAAGGCCGTCACGACGTGCTTGACGGGCGGCTCCCTTGCCTGTCCCCGCGCGCGGCGTCAATTCTAGATCAGGAATTTTTCCTGCCATGATAATTCTCCATAAGTTAAGGCCATCCTCCAGGGTGTATGACCATTGAAGACGCCGTATAAGACAGATTTAAACTGATGTGAAGGGATTTTTCCCATAATTCTTGATAATAAGTATGTTATAAATTTAAAAAAGTGATAACTGACCCTTAGCTTTTTTTATTATTAATTTATTTCACTAATTTTATATATATTTTAAAGTGTGCATAATAAATCTATACTAAATGAATTGATTTGGATTAGGGCTATGAGAAGTATAAATAAATTATTCTTACTTATTCCCAATTACCCCGAAAGTCTTTTGGGATAAGCAGGTTGTCTGGGCTCATATTTTGGACACTACGTTCGCCGCATAAAGCTATTGTTGTATCTAGTTCCTTGTGGATGATTTCTAATGCTTTGGTAACGCCAGGTTGACCCATTGCACCTAACCCATAAATAAACGGCCGACCAATCATTACACCTTTAGCACCTAATGATAGAGCTTTTGCAACGTCCTGGCCTGAACGAATGCCCCCATCCATCCAAACTTCAATTTGATCTCCTACTGCATCTATTATATCTGGAAGTGATCTAATGGATGAAAGAGCGCCATCTAACTGGCGTCCACCATGATTAGAAACAATAATTGCATCAGCACCTGTTTTTACGGCCATCTTGGCATCTTCTACGTCTTGAATGCCTTTTAATATAACTTTGCCGCCCCAGCGTTTGATAATCCAATCAAGATCATTCCAACTTAATGTGCGTAAAAGTGTCTTGGCTGACCATTCTGATAAACTTGTTAGGTTTTCGACACCAGTTGCATGGCCAATAATATTGGCAAAACCATGTCGTTTAGTTTTAAGCATGCCCATGCACCACTTTGGTTTGGTAGCCATATTTATTAAATTTTTAATGGTTAATTTAGGGGGTGCTGTCATTTGGTTTTTAATGTCTTTGTGTCGCTGGCCCAAGATTTGCAAATCTAGTGTAATAATAAGTGCAGAACAGTTTGCTGCTTTAGCTCTATCAATAAGATTTTCTATAAAAGGTATATCATTCATACAATAAAGTTGAAACCAGAAGGGTTTGTTCGTATTGGCTGCAACGTCTTCGATTGAACAAATAGACATTGTGGATAGTGTAAACGGAATACCAAAATCTTGTGCTGCTTTTGCTGCTTTAATTTCTCCATCTGCGTGTTGTAGGCCTGTTAGACCAACTGGTGCCAAAGCAATTGGCATGGATACATTTTCACCAATCATTTTTGAGGCTGTAGTTCTATTTGAAATATCTACAGCCACTTTTTGGCGGAAGTACAATCGATTAAAGTCGCTAGAGTTTTCGCGAAATGTTTGTTCGGTCCATGACCCACTTTCAGTGTAGTCATAAAACATTTTTGGCACACGGCGCTTATAGATAGGCTTGAGGTCGTCAATTGTCGTGATAAATGCCATGCTTTTCTCAATTGGTAAACTTAGATTACCAAATTACCATAAGGGATAAGTAGCGTCAATTCTACAGAATTTATTAGCTTTTCTTAGTCGCCCTCATTTAAGCACTATGAGCTCCATCGGCCAAGCTTTTAACGAAAGATAAAACATCTGATACACTATCGCCAGCTGCAATTTTTGAAACAATTGCAGACCCTACTACAGCACCATCTGCATGACTTGCCATGTCACGAGCTGCCTCTGGCGTATTTATTCCAAAGCCGACAACAATAGGAAGATCAGTGCTTTCTTTTAAGCGATTAATTTCCACTCCTACTGCTTTTGCATCTGCAGAACCTGATCCAGTTACACCAGTGACGGCAACGTAGTAAATAAACCCACTAGTGTTTGGTAAAAGTTTGGGTAATCGCCGTGCGTCTGTAGTTGGGGTAGCCAAGCGGATAAAATCCAGTCCCGCTTTACCTGCCGGAATACATAATTCGGCATCTTCTTCTGGGGGTAAATCCACAACAATCATGCCATCTACACCAGCCTTTTTTGCATCAAAAAGGAATTTCTCAACGCCATGGTTATAAATAGGGTTATAATACCCCATTAAGACAATAGGCGTAATGTCATCAGTTTCGCGAAAGTTAGAAACCATAGATAAAGTTTTATTTAAAGTCATCCCACTTGCTAATGCACGCTGGCCAGCCAATTGGATAGTAGAGCCATCAGCCATTGGGTCTGTAAATGGTGCACCTAATTCGATGATATCCACTCCGGCAGATGGAAGTCCCTTCATGATTTCTAGGGTCGTATCGTAATCAGGATCTCCTGCCATAATATATGATACAAAAGCTGATTTTCCTTGTGACTTTAGGTCAGCAAATTTGTTAGCAATACGGGTCATAATAATGGATTTTCCTAATTTAAAAAATCATTGCGGTAAAATTGGGGTAAATTCAAGAGCTGGATTACTTGACCTTTGCCCCATTGAGCAGATACATGCCACAAACATTATTTAAAGGTAAACGATTATGGGTTTTAAAACAGGTATTGTTGGTATGCCAAATGTTGGCAAATCAACACTCTTTAATGCGTTAACTCGTACAGCAGCTGCGCAGGCTGCAAATTTTCCCTTTTGTACCATTGAGCCCAATACTGGTGAGGTCTCCGTACCAGATGTGCGTTTAGACATCTTATCTAAAATCGCTGGATCAAAAACAGTTATTCCTGCGCGCATGACTTTTGTAGACATTGCTGGTTTGGTTAAAGGGGCATCAAAAGGTGAAGGGTTGGGAAACCAATTTTTAGCAAATATTCGTGAATGTGATGCCATTGCCCATGTTTTGCGTTGTTTTGATGATGACGATGTTACTCATGTTGATGGACGTGTTAATCCAATTGAAGATGCTGATACAATAGAGACAGAACTAATGTTGGCTGACTTAGAAAGTATTGAAAAGCGCTTAAAGGGTTTAGTACGTAAACTTAAAGGGGGCGATAAAGATGCTGCCATGCAAAACGATTTACTTGAACGCGCCAAAACCGCACTGGAAACTGGCAAACCTGCGCGGACCTGTAATATTGCTGAGGATGAAGAAAAACAATGGAAATTACTTACTTTATTAACAGCAAAACCTGTTTTATTCGTATGTAACGTTGAAGAAGACAATGCTGGTGAAGGTAACGCACACTCTGTGGCGGTAGCTGAGATGGCTGCTTCGCAAGGGGCAGCATCGGTAGTAATTTCTGCAGCTATAGAGGAAGAAATTAGTCAACTTGAAGCTGAGGAAGCAGAAATGTTTTTGAGCGAACTTGGTTTAAAAGAGGCTGGGTTGGATCGCTTAATTGCTGCAGGTTATGGATTGTTAAGTTTGCAAACCTATTTCACAGTAGGGCCCAAAGAAGCGCGTGCTTGGACTATTCACAAAGGTACATCTGCACCACAAGCAGCAGGAGTTATCCATGGTGACTTTGAGCGAGGCTTCATTAGAGCAGAGACTATAGCTTATGATGATTATGTTGAGTGCCAAGGTGAGCAAGGCTCTAAAGAAAAGGGAAAAATGCGCGCAGAAGGTAAAGGGTATTTGGTTGCAGATGGTGACGTTCTGCACTTCTTATTTAATACTTAATGAGGTGTAAATTTTCTGTTATGTATTGCTCAGTCTGGATTATAAAAAATATAAAACTTAATTTCCTATTTCCCTTATTTTAAAATGCGTTCTAAAGCATCAGGGTGTAATTGCCCAACTGCTCCTTTTATATCGGCATTAATTGCAACTTTTAAATCTTCTTTATGACGGCCGTGGAGTGCAGATAAAATTTCTTTGTGGTGATCAACTACATAAAATTCTTTAATATTTCTAGCGGCAATTCGATTAAAGGGCCCAAGTTGTAGCCATATACTTTCGATCATGGGCATAATGACCTGTTCTGAATTTGCGGTATAAATTAGTTCATGAAATTGCTGATTTAATATAATTTGTTGGTTGTAATTTTCTTTTTCTACAGCGGCATCAATTTCTAAGTCTAAATCAGATAAATCATTCACTAAATGATTTGTGATAAAGGGTAGAGCTGCGCAAGCTGCATGGATTTCTAATGTTACACGTAATAATATAAGTTCTTTAAATCTAATTGATGTCATTTGGGGTACGACAATACGTCGATTTGGCAACATTTTTAAACCATGCTCTGTTGATAGGCGCCGCAATGCTTCTCTCACGGGAGTTGGGCTTGTTTCCAGCGCGTCTGCTATACCGCGAATAGTTATTGGTTTACCTGGTACTGTTAGCCCCAACATTATGGATTTTCGCAGTCTTTGATAAATATATTCTTGTGTTGTCATGTTTTCAGGTCGATCAATCTCGAACAGAGCTGGTGAATCTTTTAACATCTTGCCCTCTTTAAATTGTTCACTACACTTGAAAATTCAAGTATTTAAAAAATGATTTGACGAATCGTGTCTTAATAACGCACGTTTTCATAATAGTATCACAAAATCAAATTTGTGATACAATTTCAGGACTGCCATATAATAGGCGTTAGATCCTGCCAAAAGGGAGATATAAAATGAAATTCCTAACCTTAACGGCTTCTGCGCTTGCACTGTCAGCAACGTTTGTGGCTGCAGAAGAATTACGGATTTATAACTGGTCGGATTACATAGCTGAAGATACAATTGAAAAGTTTACAGCAGCTACAGGCATAAAGGTTATATATGACGTTTATGATAGCAATGAAGTATTAGAAGCAAAAATGCTTGCTGGTGCGTCTGGTTACGATTTAACTGTGCCAACGTCTGACTTCATGCAACGCCAAATTGAAGCGGGTGTCTATCAGAAGTTAGATAAATCAAAATTACCTAATCTGAAAAATATGGACAAAGAGCTGATGGCTGGAGCCGCTGGTTATGATGCGGATAATGCACATTCTGTTATTTACCTTTGGGGTACTACTGGCATTGGATACAATGTTGGAATGATTGCAGATCGTTTAGGTGCTGATTATGCTGGTGATAGCTGGGATATGGTATTTAATCCAGAAACTGCTGCTAAGTTAGCTGATTGTGGAATTTCTATGTTGGATGCTCCAACAGAGATTATTCCTGCAGCTTTAAATTATTTAGGCCATGATCCAAACTCAGCAGATAAAGGTGAGTTACAGGCTGCAGCTGATTTATTGAAATCTGTACGCCCAAGTATTCGTTATTTTCATTCATCGCAATACATCAACGATTTAGCGAATGGTGATACATGCGTTGCTGTTGGATGGTCTGGAGACGTTTTCATGGCTCGAGATCGTGCAGATGAAGCTGATAACGGAGTTGAACTTGCATATGTTGTTCCAAATGAGGGGGCATTACAATGGTTTGATATGTTAACAATTCCTGTTGATGCACCAAATCCAGATGCTGCCCATAAGTTTATTGATTTCATAATGGATGCTCAAATAACTGCAGATATTACAAATTATGTTTGGTATGCTTCCGCAAATGAAGCTGCGTTCCCATTGATCGATGAAGAGATAACTTCTGATATTGGAATTTTCCCAACAGTGGAAGCAAAAGCTAAATTATGGCCTTCAAAAGTTCAAACACCAAAAACTGATCGCTTTATCACACGTCTTTGGACCTCTGTGGTTACTGGTCAATAAAAAGATGGGGCGGTTGCAAGGCCGCCTCTTATCAATATGACACATCCAAACCCAACTGATGAAAAGCCGTGGCTTGATATCGACAGGAAACCTTTCATTAAAATACGCAACCTGACAAAAAAGTTTGGTGATGTAGTTGCTGTAGATAATATCAGTCTTGATATTTATGAAAACGAATTATTTAGCCTTTTGGGTGGATCAGGCTGTGGTAAATCTACTTTGTTACGAATGTTAGCTGGATTTGAAATTCCAACATCTGGCACTATCGAAATTGATGGGCAAAACATGCTAGCAGTTCCCCCCCATGCACGTCCAACAAATATGATGTTTCAATCTTATGCGTTGTTTCCCCATATGAACGTTGCTAAAAATGTAGGATATGGCTTACGTCGAGATGGCTTGCAAAAAGCTGAAATTGATATCCAAGTTTCAGAAATTCTTGAATTAGTTCAGCTTGGAGGCTATGAAAAACGTAAGCCCTCGCAATTGTCGGGTGGTCAACGACAACGTGTTGCATTAGCTCGAGCGTTAATTAAAAAACCCAAACTATTATTACTTGATGAACCATTAGGTGCTTTGGATAAAAAACTTCGGGAAGAGACCCAATTTGAATTGATTAACATTCAAGAAACTTTGGGGGTAACTTTTATAGTTGTTACCCATGATCAAGAAGAAGCTATGACATTGTCTACTCGTATAGGAGTGATGGACATTGGGACGATTGCTCAAATTGGTGAACCTCAAGAGGTGTATGAATTTCCACGTACACGTTATGTTGCGGACTTTATTGGATCAGTTAATTTGTTTGAAGGTCGAGTAATTAAAGATAGCCCTAATAAATTAGTAATAGAAAGTCCCGATGCGGGTATCAATATTCATGTTCCACACGGTGTGAGCTGTTCGCCAAATCAGTTATTATGGTTTGCGCTTCGCCCTGAAAAATTTGAAATTTCAGTTGCTAAACCAAAAAACGTTACCAATTTGTTAAAGGGGACTGTTGAAGATATTGCCTATCTTGGTGGGCAGTCCGTTTATTTAGTGCGTTTGGAAACGGGGCGATTAGTTCGTACAGTGAGGGCAAATCGAGACCGTGGTGCGGAAGCTCCAATTACTTGGCAACAAGATGTATATTTAACTTGGGCGCGAAGTGCAGGCGTTGTGCTTACGTCATGATGAATTGGTTTCAGCGCCGTGGGCGAACTATAATTATTGCAATTCCAATGTTGTGGTTACTTATATTTTTTTTAGCCCCCTTTTTTGTTGTGTTCAAAATATCGTTCGCAGAAATTGCACGTGCTCGCCCACCTTTTACGCCGCTTTTTAGTTGGGAAGAAAGTCGCTTATTGATTTCACTCAGCTTAGAAAACTATGCTTACCTTTGGGATGATACGCTTTACGTGAAGGCCTATTTTAGTTCGATGAAGATTGCTTTTTTTAGTACTGTTTTTGCACTATTAGTTGGTTATCCAATGGCCTATGTAGTCGCTCGATCTAGTGACCGATGGCGTAATATTCTATTGATGTTGGTTGTATTACCTTTTTGGACTTCTTTTCTATTACGTGTTTATGCATGGATTGGTTTTCTTAAGGGTAATGGGCTAATCAATGCGCTATTATTAAAGCTAGGATTAATTAATGAACCATTAATTATGTTACAGACAAATTTTGCAGTTTATGTAGGTATTGTATATACTTACTTACCATTTATGATCTTACCATTGTATGCAAATTTAACAAAAATTGATAATACTTTGCTTGAAGCTGCTGAAGATTTAGGGGCGTCAAAGTTTGTTTCATTTATGACTATTACTTTACCTTTATCCTTGCCTGGGATCATAGCTGGGTCGACGCTAGTATTTATTCCTGCAATCGGTGAATTTGTAATTCCCGCATTATTAGGTGGTCCTGATACATTAATGATTGGTAAAGTACTTTGGACAGAATTCTTTAATAATCGTGACTGGCCTGTTGCTTCTGCGGTTGCTACTGCGATGCTTGTTTTACTTGTACTGCCCATTATGTGGATGCGGCGCGCTGCGGAAGAGGAAGTATCTTAATATGTTCTTTCGTATTCTTAGTGTCTTTGGCTTTTTCTTTTTATATGCTCCAATTGCCGCTCTCGTTTTCTATAGCTTTAATGCATCTAAATTAGTTACAGTGTGGGGTGGCTTCTCAACTAAATGGTATGGTGAACTTTTTGGCGACCCACAAATTTTGGGTGCTGCGTGGATTAGTTTAAAAATTGCTTTCATAAGTGCATCTATTTCGGTTGTGCTTGGAACGTTAGCTGCACTTATTATGGTACGTTTTGGGCGCTTTAAAGGGAGAACATTATTTTCAGGGATGATTACTGCACCGTTAGTAATGCCTGAAGTAATTACTGGCCTTTCACTGTTGATGCTTTTCATTTCTTTACAAGGGTTAATAGGATGGCCTGTTGGCCGTGGTCTATCTACAATTGTTATTGCACACTCAACATTTGGCCTAGCCTTTGTTGCCGTAATAGTTCAGTCGCGTTTAGTGGATATGGATAAAGATATTGAAGAAGCTGCATCTGATTTAGGTGCTCGCCCTGTGCGAGTATTTTTTGATATAACATTACCAATGATTTTGCCTGCATTGGTATCGGCTTGGCTGCTGGCATTTACATTGTCTTTGGACGACCTAGTAATCGCAAGCTTTGTTGCTGGGCCAGGTGCTTCTACCTTGCCCATGGTAATTTTTTCAAAGGTTCGTTTGGGTGTTAGCCCGGATATTAATGCATTAGCAACAATCATGATTGGAATTGTTGGCTTAGGAATTTTTTGCGCCACATTAGTAATGTTGCGTAAAAGCTCAAGGGAGGGCTAAAATGAATAAAATAGTAAACCATCTGCCAACAGCAGAACTTCAAGCATTAGATGCAGCTCATCATATGCATCCTTTTACAGCTAATGCTGAGCTAGCCCAAAAAGGGGTTCGAGTTATTACTGCCGCCGATGGTGTTATGTTAACAGATTCAGATGGTACTCAAATTTTGGATGGTATGGCGGGTCTTTGGTGCGTAAATATTGGTTATGGGCGCAAAGAATTAGCAGATGTTGCATATGCTCAAATGCAACAATTGCCATATTATAATACTTTTTTTCAAACGAGCCATGTGCCTGCAATTTCATTGGCAGCAAAGTTGGCTGAAGTTTCACCAGAAGGCTTTAATCATACTTTTTTTGCTACGGGTGGATCTGAAGCAAATGACACAAATATTCGAATGGTAAGGCATTACTGGGCAGCTAAAGGTAAGCCTACTAAAAAAATTATTATTAGTCGTGAAAATGGATACCATGGATCAACCATGGGAGGTGCATCTCTTGGTGGTATGAAGGGTATGCATGCGCAGGGCGGTTTACCGATTGCTGATATATCTTATATCGGTCAACCTGATTGGTATAATGAAGGTGGAGATATGTCTCCAGAAGAGTTTGGCCTTAAGCGTGCACGCGAATTAGAGGCTAAAATTCATGAATTAGGTGAAGATAAAGTAGCTGCATTTATTGCTGAACCTGTTCAAGGCGCAGGTGGTGTTATTGTTCCTCCGGAAACTTATTGGCCAGAAATTCAGCGAATTTGTGACGACCATGAAATTTTATTAATTGCTGATGAGGTAATTTGTGGCTTTGGCCGAACAGGCCATTGGTTTGGATCTGACTATTATGGAATACGTCCACATATTATGACTATAGCTAAAGGGTTATCTTCGGGCTATGCACCAATAGGTGGCTCAATGGTCTGTGATGAAGTGGCTAATGTTGTAAACCATGCGGGTGATTTTGCGCACGGTTATACATATGGGGGCCATCCAGTAGCTGCTGCAGTTGCATTGGAGAATTTGCGCATTATTCAAGAAGAGAAAATGATCGAAAATGCTGTCGCAGATACAATTCCATATCTTCAGGAAAAATGGCATGCATTGGGAGATCACCCTTTGATTGGTGAGACTAATATGGTTGGATTTATGGGCTCCCTAGTAATGACACCTGATAAGCCCTCACGGGCTAGATTTGCTGCTGATGCTGGTACTGTTGGACTAATTGGCCGTGGTCATAGTTTTGGAAATGGATTAATTATGAGGCATGTTGGTGATCGAATGATCATATCCCCCCCAATCAGTATAACTCGTTTGGAAATTGATAAACTTATTGATATAGCATTTAAATCATTAGATGAAACTTTAGCTGATATTAAACAGCAAGGTTTATATAAGTAATTTTAGTACTATTTCTTTGGTGCACCTCAATTAGGGTGCACCATTTTTTACTATTCATAAGTTTATTTTTGTAATTATAAGCGACCAACTACTTTTCCTTTGGCACCTTTTTTTTGTGCTAATAAACATAAAAAATCGTGTGCAACAGTTGCTGCTGCAAGTGCGGTGATTTCACTAACATCGTAGGGGGGTGAAACTTCAACTACGTCCATTCCAATTAAATTTAATTCACCCAAACCTCGTAATAATTCTAGCCCTTGCCAAGTAGCGAGACCGCCAACAACTGGTGTGCCTGTTCCTGGAGCAAAGGAAGGGTCAAATCCATCTATATCCCATGAAATATATACTGGTGCATTTCCTGCGCGGGCTTTTATTATATTTAGGGTAGCATCAATTCCGTTACGATGTACCCAAGGGGAAGTTAAAATTTCAAATCCTGCATCTGTATTATTATATGTGCGCAATCCCACTTGAGTTGACTTAGTAGCATCGATTATGCCTTCTTCAACTGCACGTGCAAACATAGTGCCATGATCCATTCCGCCATTGTTTTCCCAAGTATCGCAATGCGCATCGAATTGAATTAAGGCAATTGGACCATATTTTTCTGCATGAGCTTTTATTAATGGATAAGAGATAAAATGATCACCTCCAAATGTTAACATTTTTGTTTCTGCTGCTATTATTTGTCTTGCGTGATCTTCTATGGCTTTTGAAATAGTTTCAGGGTGATGGGGGTCGAGGAAACAATCGCCATAGTCTACAATCGATAAGTTATCAAAAAGATTAAAACCAAAAGGAAAGGCGTCCAGCTCTGCCAATTGTACAGATGCTTGGCGAATGGCGCGAGGGCCTAGTCTACAACCCGGGCGGTAAGTGACTGCATTATCAAAAGGAACACCGCTGACGGCGACATCGACGCCGTCTAAGTTTCGAGTATACTTGCGGCGTAAGAATGATAATGCACCACCGTAAGTCATCTCACTGAACATTCCTACGGCCTCATTTGAGCGGAATGCAAAGTCACCTTTTTTATCTGTCATGATAATTCCTATAATCTGCTGAGGTATGTTTTATATTCTATTGGTGATATCTCTGCTGTTAGTTGTGCTATCTCATCTCTACGTAAAATAGTGTAGATGTCTCGATAGCTTTTACCAAATACTTTTGCTGCTAAATCCGAAGTAGCAAAATTTTCAACACTAAGAGCCCAGTTTGTTGTTAGTGGGACAGCGGGTAGAGCATTTTTATCCTCCAGAGGTAGTGGAGGCTCTTCCTGGGCTTCTATTCCATGAAGAACCCCAGCTAAAATGGCGGCAAAAGCAAGGTAAGGATTTACATCTGCACCACAAATTCTATGCTCTAGGCGTGCACTTGATCCATTTATTTCAGGTAATCTTATACCGGCATTGCGATTATCTATACCCCAATCAGGGGCGCAAGGGGCAAATCCTCCTAAAAAGAACCGACGGTATGAATTTAAATGAGGTGCAAAAATTGCTTGAAATTCATTCATTGTATTCAATACACCTGCAACCGCATGTCGAAGAGTGGGAGCTATTTCATCATCAGAGGCATCAAAAATATTTTCACCTTTTTCATCTAAAACGGATGCATGTAAATGCATTCCATTACCAGGGTGACTGGCATACGGTTTAGCCATAAACGTCGCCTCCATATTATGTTCTGCAGCAACGCCACGAACAATTCGTCGAAATAGAATTGCTGTGTCTGCTGCTGCCAATACGTCTGCAGTATGGTGGAAATTAATTTCAAATTGACCAGGCCCAAATTCTGCTATCATCGTATCAATTGGTAATCCCACAATATGAGAAGCGGCCTGAATAGCCCGCAGTAAACTCTCTGATCGTGACAAAACTTCTAAGTCATAATTTTGTGCGTCAGGTGTTCCATCTAACGGTGTGGGAGGGTCACTAATGTTTTTACGTTTATTGAGAAGGTAAAACTCCAGTTCACAAGCTACAACAGGATTTAAGCCCTTAGCGTTAAATTGATCTAAGATTAGTTTGAGAATTCGTCGGGGTGACAGTTCTGAAATTGATCCATCCATTTCATGCATTTCAACTAAAACCTGAGCTACATTACCTTCAGCCCATGGAACTGGCTTTAAAGTCCCAAGAATTGGCTTGAGGACGCCATCAGGATCACCCTGTATGATTCCAAGGCCTGTAGCAGGTAACTCAAAACCAAATATGTTTGGTGCGTATGTTGATAATGGAATGCGCACCTGATTATCAATTAATTTAGATATTTCTGATGAAGGTAACCATTTGCCGCGCAAAACTGCATTTAAATCACATAACATTAAATCTATGCGTTCCGGGACACCATGCTTAGTGCAATATGTGTCGTACTCAGTCTTGAAATCAGTCATTAGCCCCACCATTTCGCATACTTATGTCTTTTAAAAAAGACTAAACTATATTTAGTTAAACTTTGATATCGAATTTTCTGGTACATGTCCAAAAATGTGATACCTTTTTTTTAATTATTTATGATGGATCCTATGAGCAACAATAACACACAAGATTGGATGAAAAAGCTACCGCAGCCTTTTCTCACACATAAAGGCGATAGGCGTCTATATGAAGTAGAAAGTATAATTCCGGATATTGCGGGTATGTCGCGGGGTAAAACTATGCCTGCACATAAATTCTCATCTACAGGAACTACATATTTACCAATTTCGTTGTTTTACCAAACCATTTCTGGCGAATATGTAGATATGGATAATATTGAAAACCAGTGGACAGAAAAAGATATTGTCTTGCGCCCTGATATGTCGACAGCCACTGCTGTTCCATGGTCAGAAGACGCATCCGTACAAATAATTAACAATATTGAAACACGCGAAGGCGAAGATTTACAAATTGCGCCACGTAATGTTTTACGCCGGGTGATGGCACTATATGCGGCTAAAGGTTGGCGTGCTGTTGTTGCGCCTGAGCTCGAATTTTACTTAACTAAGCCTAATACAGACCCAACCGAAGATATTCAGCCGCCAGTAGGCCGTACAGGCCGTATAGGTGCGCGTCAGCAAGCATTTTCAATGGTAGCTGTAGATGAGTTTGGTGATGTGATTGACACAATATATGACTACACTGAAGCTCAGGGATTGGAAATTAATACTATTATCCAAGAAGGTGGTGCTGGCCAAATTGAAATTAATCTTATGCATGGTGATCCTCTTTCATTAGCAGATCAGGTATTTTACTTTAAGCGTACAATACGTGAAGCTGCATTGAAGCATGGGGTTTTTGCTACATTTATGGCAAAACCTATGCGCGATCAGCCAGGTTCTGCCATGCATATTCACCAATCTATTGTTGACGTAAGGACTGGGGAAAACCTTTTTTCTAATTCTGATGGTTCACCAACTGATTTATTTTATAGTTTTATTGGAGGTTCACAAAAGCATCTACAAAATGCCCTGCCTTTGTTAGCTCCTTATGTTAATTCTTACCGTCGACTAGCTGGAGCGTATTCCGCACCTTCAAATTTGGAGTGGGCGGCTGACAACCGCACGACTGGACTACGCATCCCCAATTCTGAGCCTAATTCGCGTAGAGTCGAAAACCGTGTGACTGGTAGCGATGCAAACCCATATCTGGCTATTGCTGTAAGTTTAGCTGCTGGTTATTTGGGAATGATTAATTCTACCACTCCGCGGGATGCCGTAAACGTAGAAATCTTTGAAACTGATAAAGGCCTTCCCCATTCTTTATTTGCGGCCTTGAATTTGTTTGAGACGGATACTGAGTTACAAGATGTTCTAGGGCAAGAATTTTGTGACCTTTATCGACAAATTAAACATGCTGAATTACTTGAATATCAACGTGAAATTTCGCCTTGGGAGCGTGAGCATTTGTTGTTAAATGCCTAATATGGATTTATTAACTGCTAATGATAAACAGGGTAAATACCCTAATTCATATTATGCTGAAAATGCAAATCAGATTACAGAATTACCAATGCTTTTCAGTAACATAGAGGTCGATGTTTGTGTGATTGGAGCTGGCTTTACAGGTTTATCTTCGGCATTACATTTAGCGCAATCAGGCTATTCAGTTGCTATAATTGAGGCACAGCGTATTGGTTTTGGTGCATCTGGTCGTAATGGCGGCCAAGTGTCTGGTGGTCAACGCATGGATCAAGAGGGTCTTGAGAGTTTGTTGGGTGATGAACACGCCAACGCATTATGGGATATTTCGCAAAAATCAGTTGATCTGGTACGCGAACTGTCAGCCGATATGGATGATTGTAGGGTCGTGGATGGGATTATCCACACGGCGCATCGTGAACGTTATGTAGGTGAAGAACATGCATATACGGATCACCTACGCGACAAATACGGTTACAATAAAATCCGCAACCTAAGCCGTGAAGAAACCCGCGATCTTGTCAACAGCCCTGCATATTATGGCGGTACGCTGGACATAGGTGCTGGGCATATTGATCCTTTGCGTTACGCCTTTGGCTTGGCGCGTAAATGCGTTGACGTGGGCGTAACAATTTACGAACAGTCTAAAGTTATAGATGTGCAATTGGGTGATCCAGCCTTGGTCAAAACTAAAGGTGGTTCTGTACGCGCAAAATTTGTAGTGCTAGCCTGTAATGGATATCTGGGGCGTTTGAACAATCGTGTTGCGGCTCGTGTTATGCCAATCAACAATTTTATCATAGCAACTGAACCCATGAGTGAGGATGCCCAAGAGGCATTAATAAAAAACAATCATGCCGTGGCTGACAGTAAATTTGTGGTTAATTATTTCCGCTTTAGTTCTGATCGTCGTCTTTTGTTCGGTGGGTCCGAGAGTTATGGGTACAAATTTCCACGTGATATCGCGGCGGCGGTGCGTAAGCCGATGTTGCAAATCTATCCACAATTAAAGGATACCCGCATTGATTATGCATGGGGTGGTACATTGGGTATCACCATGAATCGCATGCCACATTTTGAATGTATAGGTGGTAATATCCTGTCTGCTTCCGGCTATTCGGGCCATGGTGTGGCTATGGCCACTATGGGGGGCAAAATGGCTGCTAATGCAATTCGAGGGCAGGCGGAGCAATTTGATTTTATGGCATCGGTTCCAACACCGCGTTTCCCAGGTGGTGTGATGCTGCGGTCCCCAATGCTGGTATTGGCGATGCTGTGGTATTCAATGCGTGACAAATTATAACTTAGTTGTGTCTAAAAAATAAAAAAAGCCCACCCTTATTCAAAGGTGGGCTTTAAATTTTATGTTTTTGATTATCCAGCCATAACCCTTGGCAACCATAGTACGAGTTGTGGGAAGATGAATATCAATGCCAATCCTAATAACTGAACTAACATGAATTGCATCATGCCAATGTAGATATCCTTAAGATCCCAGTCTGGTACAACACCTTTTAAGAAGTAAGCTGATAAGGCCACAGGTGGACTGAGCCATGCAGTTTGTAAATTCACTGCAACAAGAATACCAAACCAGACCATTGTGTCATAACTACTCAGACCATGTAGTTCTAAAGATTGAACTGTTGGCAATAGAATAGGAACTACGATCAACACAATTGGTACCCATTCAAGTGGCCAGCCCAGTAAGAATATTAGTGCCATCACAAGTAGTAAGATCAAGTATGGTGACATTTCAAGACCCATTAACATTTCTGTCATTAACTTAGGTGTTCCTAGTGAGCTGAATTCTGCACCAAAGAAGTTTGAAGCTGCGACCAAGAACATGATTAGAACTGTGATTTCAAGTGCCTTTATCAAGTTGTCATTAAAGCTTGAAAAGGTGAATTTTCGGTATGCAATAGCTAAAATTATTGATCCGAATGCACCCATGGCAGCTGCCTCCGCTGGTGTTGCAAAGCCGAGCAGTATTGAACCTAAAGCAAAGGATATGAGAATTGTTGGTGGCATTAAACCTGCAAAGAATTCATCCCATAGGTCAGAGAAGTAAAAATCTTTCTCGGCTTCTGAACTGTAAATAATGCGACCTAAGTAGGCTAAGAGTAAAATGAATGCGCCCATTACGATTGACATAATTGGCAAACTGCCATCTTCACCAATTCTTGCAAAAATCATATAAAGGTGAAACAGAACTCCGATTGGCACCACAATCCGAAGAATTGATAAGCTTCGGTACGCTTTATAAGCGATTGTCCCAATTATGATTAATGCAACAAGCCCACCAAATGGAATGAACCCTCCAAACGTACCACTCAAACCTAGACCGAATACACGGCACACAGTAAGAACACCAAGACAGATCAATGCAACTTCTGCGCCATAGAAACGTGATGTGTCTGGTTGATCTTCTTCAGATAAGATTGGACCTAAATCTGGATTTAGCCAGCAACGTCCAAGCGTGTACAGTAAGTATAAAATTGCAAGGAGCGCACCGGGGATAAACGCACCACGGAACAGATCAAGTGTAGATACTTCCAATACTGGCCCCATGACAATTAACATGATTGAAGGTGGTATCAAGATGCCAAGTGTACCACCTGCTGTAATTGTACCTGCGGATAATCTCACATCATAACCAGCCCGGGTCATTGTAGCACCAGCCATTATACCCAACATTGTTACAGACGCACCAACAATACCTGTTGCTGCTGCAAAAATTGTAGACACAATCAACACAGCAATAAATAAAGCACCACGCACACGCGACATGATCATCTGAACAGACGAGAATAAACGTTCCATTAACCCTGCAGATTCCATCACGATGCCCATCAAAACAAACATTGGTACTGCCATTAACTGATCATTCAGCATTGTGGAGTTTGTACCAAGCGTCATTAGGAAGGTCGCAAAGAAGAAGTTGTAACCCCAGATGCCGAAGATAAATGCCAAGAAAATTAAGGTGAATGCAATCGGGAAGCCAATGAAAATTACAAACAACATTGCAGCCATCATGATTAAGCCAATTGTTGGTTTACCAACAGATGGAGCGGCTTTCATGATTTCTGTAAACCAAGCACCACCTGGAATGACATCCGGTAAGAAAATTGCTAATACAAGCCATGTAAGTGCAACCAGATAAAAAGGAAGCGCCTTAACAAACAAACGCTCACGAGCCTTTCCCATTTTATGAAAAGCGCGGAAAATCTCTGGAATACCCTGAATCAGCAATAGGAAACCACCAACAGGCATTGCAGTACGAGCAGGCCACAACAATGGTCCCCATGCACTGTCTACTGAGTTGGTTTCACCTGATGAAAACGCACTCCACCAGAATTCTGTTGATACCCAGGTGAAAAAGATCATCGATGGCATGAAGAAAAGTAAGTATAGCGAAGCATCCACTGTTGCCTGAGTTTTGTTAGTCCAACTGCGATACAAGAAATCTGCGCGAATATGTACACCGCGCATTAAGCCGTAGCCAGCAGCAGCCATCCAAAGGACACCTGCGATCATTCGGCTCATGTCATATACCCAAAGCGTCGGTCCCAGATGAAGGGCTCTCGCTAAATTTCCAAAACCAGCATCAATTAAGACTGAATCAAGGTTACGAGATATAACTTCGTACACAACAACCGCTATAAGTGGTATCATCAAAAGGGCAATGATCTGACCTACACGAAAGTTGATGACATCGATTACTGCTGTAATAGGTCGCATCCAAGGCGTCATATCATCAGGTGTTTCACCAGGTGCTTCAGCACGACGTTCAGCAATCAACTCATCTGCAATTTCCAGATCCCCCGGAATCGGTTCTTCTGCAGCCATTTCTTCTCTCCCTTTAAAATACCGTTTATTCCGGCTTCTTTTTTGAAAAAGGCCTCAAAAAATAGTGAGCCCCTTATCAAAAAAAAGTGCGGGGCCAGAAAGGCCCCGCACAGTAAGAAAAATTCTTACTTCAATGTGTCTGCGTGTGCTCTACCCAAACTCGCATTTGATGTTTGTGCACCTGCCCAGAATGGAACAGCTATGTCAGCAAAATCTTTTTGTGACTGCCATACTTCAGCAAAGAACGCATTACTATCAGAAGCAGCTTGCAAAGACTTTTTCGCAGCAGCCATATACTCTGTAAAGTAATCAGCTGGAGTATCTTCCAAAATAACGCCGTGGTTATCTGTTAGATCTTTCAGCGCCTTACCGTTTTCATAGATACGGTATGACAATGATTTAATCAAAGATGCGTTTGCAGAAACTTCTAAAGCTTTTTGCTCAGTAACAGTCAGGCCCTTGTAGAAATCGCCGTTTACGTACAAGTCAGCGTTCACAACAACTTGGTGTAAACCTTGCAAGTAGTAGTGCTTAAGAACTTTTTGGAAACCAAACACTGAGTCAGGCTTCGGACAGCACCACTCAGCCGCGTCAATTGTACCTTTTTCAAGCGCTGGAAGAATGTCTCCACCGCCCATAGCAACAGCAGGAACACCAATTTCAGCGTAAGCAGCACCAACCATACCTGGAGGAGCGCGGAAACGCATTTTACGGAAGTCATCCATAGAATTGATTGGCTTTGGGAACCAACCTAATGCTTCTGGACCAACTGGCTGTAACATGAAGCCTTTAACGTTTACGCCCATTTCTGTCCAAAGACGATCGTAAAGCTCTTTACCGCCACCGTATTGAAACCATGATAGGAATGCGATGTTGTCCATACCAACTCCAGCACCGGCAATCGGTGCACCAAATAAGTTGGCAGCTACGTGCTTACCACCCCAGTAGTGGGTCCAAGCGAAACCACCTTCAACAAGACCCGCATCAACTGCGTCCATGATGTCACGTGGGCCAACAATGGCACCTGCTGGTAGTATTTCTATTTTCAAAGACCCGCCTGTTAGAGCAGCTACGTCTTTGCCAAATTCGCGCAGCATTACAGCTTCGTCAGACGTGTTTGATAGAACTGACTGAACACGTAGAACTTTTTCCGCAAAGGCTGAAGTAGCCGTTATGGAAAGCGCAACAGCTACCGCTGTTGCTGTTTTGAGATTAAACATATGTTTTATCCTCCCTTAAGTTTTGTCCTCTTTAATTGTTCCCCCCCATTCCGAAGACTTAAAGGGAGGGGTGTTCGAATTCACCGCGCGTATAGGCGGTGAATCGTCTTTAGTGGTGTTTGGACATATCCATGCCCTCGACCAATCCCAGCATTGGTCCTATCCCGGTAGAGATATCGTAAAATCCACGATACATCATTTCTCCGGCAACATAAACCAATACTAATAAACCTAACCAAGAAACCCATGGGTACTTAGATAGTATTTTCATAATAAGTGTAGCCGCAAATGCCATAAGTACAATAGCCAAACCTAACCCAAAAATTAACATTTGTGTATCACCATTCGCGATGCCAGCAACTGCGAGCACATTGTCTAATGACATCGTAATATCTGCAACAGTAATGGATATAAGTGCTGCAAGCATAGTTTTTTGAGGTGCTCCAGTACTTACCATTTCTGGGTTGCTTGGGTCCCCAATAGGATGTTCAGTTTGTGCATGGCTTGCGCTACGAATCTCTTTAAACAGTGTCCAGCAGACCCAAAACAATAAAATTGACCCAAGAAAAAGTAAGCCTTTGACATCTAACAGAGTTGTAGCAATCACTGCAAAAACTATACGCAACACAGCAGCAATAAGCATACCGTAAAAAATTGCTTTTTTCCGCAGTTTAGGAGCAAGTCCTGCAGCAGCCATCCCAATTACTAATGCATTATCCCCTGAAAGAATTAAGTCAGCAATGATGATTTGGCCATAGCCAAGAATTGTGTCGAGCATTATTGTGCGTCCTCTAGTGTCATTTGTGAAACTTTTTCACCAATCATTATTGCTGGTGCATTAGTATTTCCAGATGTGATTACGGGCATAATTGAGCAATCTGCCACGCGTAAGCCTTGAATGCCATGTACTCGAAGGCGCTCATCAACTACTGCCATTTTATCTGCTCCCATTTTACAAGTCCCAGTTGGATGGTAAATAGTAACTGAAGTCTGCCTAGCCCAACTTAGTGTTGCCTCATAATCATCAAACCCAACTTCTGATCCGGGCTGGTATTCTTCTATTACATGAGATTTTAGCGGTTCAAACTGTGCAATTTTACGAGCTATTTGAATACCTTTAACAATAGTTTTTTGATCTAGTTCAGAAGATAAATAATTTGGGTATATCTGAGGATGGTCCCTATAATTCGATGAACTTAATTTTAAATGGCCAGAACTTTCTGGCCGCATTTGGAGTACTGAAGCTGTAAATGCAGAAAACTTATGTGCACCTTCAACAGCATTATCTGCGCTAAATGGCTGAATATGGAACTGAATGTCGGGTGTTTTTAACTTATAGTCACTTTTAAGAAATGCTGTACCAAGGCTCGCTGCCATTGTCATGGGACCGGTGCGGGAAACGGCATATTGAAGAGCGATCATACCTTGTTTAAAAAAATTATTTGTTTCTATATTAATAGTAGAAAGGTCAGTTTTAAATATTGGCCGTGCTTGTAGGTGATCTTGTAAGTTTTTTCCAACCCCTGAGAGTGCTTCGACAACCTCAATCCCATGTTCCTTTAGTTCATTAGGGTCACCTATACCAGAAAGCATAAGTATTTGGGGCGAACCAATGGCACCAGCTGACAGAATTATTTCTTTGTTTGCTTTTAGAACTTTTAGAATTCCGTTTTGCATAGCATTAACTGCTGTTGCTCTGCCCTCAACAATTAATATTTTCTCAACGTGTGTATTCGTGAAAATAGTTAGATTTTTTCGTTTTTTAGCAGGTTTCAAGTATGCAACCGCAGATGAACATCGACGCCCTTTATCTGCAGTTAGCTGAAAGTACCCAACCCCCTCTTGGTCACCTGAATTATAGTCTAGGTTGCGTTTATATCCTGCGTTTGTGGCAGCATCGACCCATTTATCTACCACATCACGACTTAACCGTGTTGGAGACACTGACAGGGGTCCATTATATCCGCGCATTTCACTCTTGAGATCACCATTCCAAGTTTCTGCCTTTTTGAATAGTGGTAAAACGTCGTCCCAGCCCCATCCAGAATTTCCAAGTTGGCGCCAGTTATCAAAGTCTTCTGCTTGGCCCCGTACATATAGCAAACCATTAATTGAGCTTGAGCCACCTAAAACTCGTCCCCGAGGCCACGGAATTGAACGTCCGTTGATTCCAGCATCTGATTGAGTGCGATAACACCAATCTGTTTTTGGGTTTCCCATTGTTTTAAAGTAACCAACCGGGATGTGTATCCACGGATTATTGTCTTTTCCACCAGCTTCTAACAGCGCAACAGTATAGCGACCGTTTTGTGATAAACGGTTCGCAACTACGCAACCAGCAGAGCCAGCACCAACAATAATATAGTCAAAATTCAAAAAATAACCTCTTATATTAAAAAATGAGACTTTTAGTCTCGTTTTTGCTAATAATCTATTAGAAAGACTATATTTGATTCGTGCAACAAGAAGTTTTAACTAATGGAAAAAGAAATAGACGAAAGTCGCATACCAACTAATTTGAGGACACTTTTAATTCTAGAAGTGATTGGGCGCTCAGATAATGCAATGACTGCAACTGAGATAAATGACGAAATTGGATTGCCCAAGCAATCTGTTCATCGTTTGGTAGCTACTCTGGAAAAAAAAGGGTTCTTGAACCGTGAGCCTGGAGGTAAAAGATACCGCCCAAGCCGTAGATTACGTTTAATGGGAGCAGGCTTATTACATGCGTCACGATTTCATATTACTCGACACCAAGTTTTGCAAACTGTTGCATCTAAAGTCCAAGAGGCAGTAAATTATGTTATACCAGAGGAATCTGGCATGCATTATTTAGATCGGATTGAAACTAATTGGCCGTTTCAAATAAAGTTACCCGTTGGTACAAACGTCCCATTTCACTGCACTGCAAGTGGTAAGTGTTTTATGGCGAGCCTCTCAAAAGCTGCGCGTTATAGATTTGTTTCGGGACTTAACTTGAGAGCATTAACTAATAAATCTTTTATTAATTTTGAAGAATTACTTATAGAATTAGATAAAATTTCTAAGCAGGGCTATGCTATAGACGATGAGGAGTTTGTGGATGGGATGCGTGCAATTGCTGTACCTGTAACTGACCATACAGGACGCTTTGTAGCAGCACTAGCGTTTCATGGCCCGTCACAGCGCCTATCTGTTTCTGTTCTGAAGGATCGGATAAATGTTCTTTGTGATGGAGCAAAGGCACTTAAGCAGGGACTATTATCTTAAGGATTTAGGATAATTTTAGGGGCTGCGATTTCGCCGCGTAAGATTTGTGAAAAAGCTTTGTTACCTGCAGATAATGGGCGAGTTTCATACCAATCTAAAGAACCAAAACTACCATTAAAAATTGCGTGCGCTGTTTCTACAAAATCTTGGCTTGTATATGTATAAGTTCCAATGAACCTAATTTCTTGTAAAGTTAGGCGGCGAATATCGAGTCCACCTTCACTATCACCTAAACCTATATGAATAATTACACCCCCAGGCTTTGCTAAAGCGCAAGCATCTGATCTGCTAGATGAAAACCCAACGGCATCGATAACTAAATCGTAATCTGATATTTTACCATGGCCCTGTTCAGGATCATAAACATCAAACAACGTATTGGCCTGTAAAAATGCACGCCTTGCTTGATTAGGCTCTGCAATTTTAATTTTTTTTACACCCTTAGCCATCAATGAAAGTGCCGACCCTAGACCAATTGCACCTCCACCTATAACAAGAGTATTGGCAGCTTTTACTGCTATATCCATGGCATTTAGCCCTAGGCGTATTGCGTGCCAGCAAACTGCCAGGGGTTCTGTCAGTGCAGCGTCGTTAAAAGATATATTGCCAGGAACTTTAACTAAATTACGACTTGGCATTACAATCATTTCTGCAAATGCACCTTCTCGTGGCTGCATTGAAATGATTTGACGTCTGCCACAAAGATTAGATCGCCCTGATTTGCATTCCTTACAAGTCTGGCAGGTTACTAAGGGATTAACTGTAACTCTTTCACCCTTCATAGGCCCTTTGATGACATCACCAGCCGCCTCGTGCCCAAGAATTAGTGGTGCTGGGCGACGTTCATCATGCCCAAGATATGCATGCATATCTGAGCCGCAAATCCCAACTGAGCGAATTGCAATTAAATTTTCATCCATATCTAGTTTTGGATTGGGTACATCACAAAACTCTAATTGTTTCACATCAGTATAAACAAGTGCCTTCATTTTGCTGTAAAACCTCCATCAACATAAAGTGTCTGACCAGTAATATATGCGCTGGCGTCAGAACATAAAAATTGTACTGGACCTTCTAAATCTTGCATCGTCCCATTACGCCCAATGCATGTTTGATCCGCATTTTTTTTAGCTAAAGTGGGATCAGAAAAAACAGGTGCAGTTAATTCAGTTGGAAAAAAACCAGGAGCTATTGCATTTGCTGTTATTCCATCTCGCGACCATGCTTGTGCCATTGCTCGTGTCAATTGGACAACGCCACCTTTTGCTGCGCCATAAGAAATTCCATTTTCAAAAGCTCGTTGTGATTGAAGGGATGCAAAGTTAATAATTCGCCCCCAACCAGCTTCTCGCATGGCAGGCACCATTGATTGTGCAAGAAAAAAAGGTGCACTTAAATTTATATCTATTGCTGCATTCCATGCATCAAATGTAACATCATCTGCATGTTTGCGAGGGTTGAGCCCTGCTGCATTAATAAGGATGTCAACATCACCAAAAGGCGAAGCAATTTCTGAAGCTACGCCTGGAAGGGCTGTTATGACACTTAAGTCAGCAGCAACAAATGCTGTGTTGCCTTCAGTGTTTTCCACCCATTTACGGAGTGCCTCGCCACGCCTTGCTACGGCAATAACATTTGCACCATTGCTAACAAGGTGACTAGCCATTGCAAGGCCGATGCCTGAAGAGGCACCAGTAATAGCTATTGTTTTGCCGTTAACATCAAACATGCTTTATCCTTCGGAACTTAAGTCAAAATTTTCCCCGGGAAAGTATTTTGCTAACCGAATGTCCGCTGTACGAGCATGGCCTTCCATGCCTTCTAGTCGAGAAATGCGTGCGCAAGATTCAGCTACACGTTTAGCACCTTCGCGTGTTGAACGTTGGTAAGTAACTACTTTCATATATTTATGAACTGATAAGCCACCAGTATAACGTGCTGAACGTGATGTTGGTAAAACATGGTTTGGACCTGATGACTTATCTCCATAAGCAACAGTAGTTTCTTCACCCAAGAATAAAGACCCGTAACATGTGAGACGATCTAGCCACCAATCCAAATCTGAGGCTTGTACTGTAAGGTGTTCAGGGGCGTAATCATCAGAAGTCGCTGCCATCTCTTCGCGATCTGAACAAACTATTACTTCTGCATAGTCTCGCCAAGCAGCAGTTGCATTGTCACGGTTTAAGCCTGGTAAACTTTCAATATAGCCTGGCACTAATTCCATTACTTTTTCAGCTAATTCGTGGCTATCAGTAACCAACCAAACAGGTGAATTATATCCATGTTCAGCTTGACCAACCAAATCGCAGGCTACTATTTCCGCATCAGCGTTAGCATCTGCCAAAATCAAGCTATCTGTTGGACCTGCGATCATATCGATTCCAACTCGGCCAAATAATTGACGCTTAGCCTCTGCAACAAATTGATTTCCTGGGCCAACTATAATATCAGCTTGTGGTAAATCAAATAAACCGTAAGTCATTGAGGCGACGCCTTGAACGCCACCAAGAGATAATATCTTATCAGCGCCTGCTAAATCAGCGGCATAAATAATAGCAGGATTAATTCCTTCATCTCCATTTGGAGGAGAGCATGCTGTAATGTGGCCAACACCTGCTACTTTTGCTGTGGTGACAGTCATCATAGCAGATGCAATGTGCGCGTAGCGGCCACCGGGTACATAACATCCAGCAGCATTAACAGGTATCAATTTTTGGCCTGTTACTAAACCTGGATGTAATTCCATTTCCATATTTGTCATGGTGCCTTTTTGAGCAGAAGCAAAGCGCATAATATTGTCATGTGCAAAATGCATATCGTCACGAAGTTTTTGTGGAATTTTATTTTTTGCTTCATCAATTTCATCACGCGACAAAATTGCATTGCCAGAATATTTATCGAATTTAGCAGAAATCTCTAACGCAACTTTCTCGCGCCCCTCTTCGATATCAGCTAAAATACCACGCACAATATCTTGTGTTGAACCTGCATCAGTTTTAGCAGTCTTTTCGGCTTTTTTTAAATATTCGCGTGCCATAGATGGTCCCTTTGTAGAAAATTTATCTTAATATTGGCCTATTATGTTTTTAAGTCATAGTAGTATTTAAAAGTTTCGGTTTTTCGAAATCTAATCTTCGAAAACCCAACTTTCACGTCTTAGAATTGCTTTTTATCGTCCACTATTTTCATAGTTGCTATACCGCTATTACCTAATTCGACGGATGCAAATGGCCCGCCTTGGCACATATTGCCAGGATCATGTGGGTCTGACATTTCACTCTCAGCAAAAATATTTTCAGAAAACTGTTCAGCATTGTCTTTTGGTTTAAAGCCTAAGTGGCTGGCTAGAGTGTTGTCTACTGGTGCACGGTCATTGTCTGAGACACCATAGACAATAGAAAAACCAGTCACCTGAGTGGTTATAGATTTTTCGACAAGTTGAATTAAGTCTGCGTATGATAACCATGAGCCAACTGCGCGAGCGTTCGATACTTGGGCGCATGAAAGAATTCGCATGCAGACAGACTCCACTCCGCGCTTATCCCAATATAAAGAAGCCAAATCTTCTGCAAAACATTTAGCTAAACCGTAGTATGTATCTGGCCTATGAGCTGCATCTATCCCTATGAAATCTGTTTTCTTGTGCATCCCAACAGCGTGAATTGAGCTTGCGTAAACTACACGACGAACTCCATTCTTATATGCAGCTTCCCAAATGTTATACGCACCTACAATATTTGACTGTAAAATATCATCAAATGGAGCTTCATCACCAATGGCGCCAAAGTGTACGACCATGTCTGCGTCTTTTAGTAATCCCATCATGGCAGGCAGATTAGATAAGTCTGCACTGATATAGGTTTCGTTTGGATAAAGTTTTCCAATATCTGAAACTATGTCGGTAGATACTAATGTTTCAGTCAATTTGAGCAATGGTTCGCGAAGGTAAGAACCAAGCCGTCCAGCGGCACCTGTAAGTACGATTTTTTTCATTATATTTCCTTTAAATTACGGCTTTTTCAACGAAAGGCTCGTTATTTTCAATGCGGGCATAGCTAAACGGTGATAAATCAAGACTGCGGTATTCACCATATGTTATCAATTCAGAAAGTCCACGACCCATTGCGGGAGATTGTTGGAAGCCATGACCTGAAAATCCATTAACAAATATAAAATTTTCTACTTCTGTGTGTGCTCCAATAATCGCATTTTGATCAAGAGTATTAAATGCGTAATGTCCCGCCCACGAATTAATCAATTTTATAGACTCAAATTGAGGAATGCGATTAGCAATAATTGGCCAGACTTTTTCCTGCCAAATATCATGATCTTCAACAAAATCATTATAGTCTACTGCTAGGTCAAGATCTGGGGCGCTACCTGCAAGATAATATTCACCTTCAGATCTCATATGGATCCCAGAAGGATCGATTGTTAATGGTAAATCACAATTTAGAGAATGTTCTGCATCAAAAATAAATGTGTATCGTTTTCGCGGCTCTACCGGTATCTCTATGCCAGCCATTTGTGCAGTTAATTTGGCGCGTGGGCCTGAGGCATTAACCACTTGCCCAACAGAAATCACTTCTCCAGATTTTAAGATTATGGTTTTAACACTATTCCCTTTTATATTTTTTTGCATAGAAATAGCTTCGTTTGTAATATATTCGGCACCGCGTTCACGAGCTGATCTTTTCCACCAATCAAAAAGTGTGTTGCCGTCGAAATAACCCTCATCAATTAAATTATGATTGCCCCCAATGATGTCATCTAGCATGTAGAATGGGTAATCACGCTTAATCTCGTCAGCGCGCATATACTTTGTGCCGGCACCACATTTTTTTTGAATAATCTGTGCTTGTTGTAAAGTTTCTGAAAAATCTAAATTGTCAGCTAAATACATATATCCAAAGCTTTGAAACGGCACGATGGGGACACGTTCATCTCCACCCATATACTCACGAAAGTTTTTTATAAAATTAGCCCCAAATTGAGAAATTTTTATATTAATTTCTGTGCTGAATTGTTGCCTTATGCAACTGTTAGTATGTGCTGTTGAACTAAATTCATAAGTAGGATCCTTTTCAATTATCAATATAGACCCTTTGAAGTCTGTATTCGTTGATAGAAACCATGCGACTGATGAACCTAGCATTGCACCGCCAATGATTACTACGTCATAGCTTTTTTTTAATGGGCTAGTAGATATATTTTCTGCCATCATTGCGTATAATTTCCGGATTTAACAGCACTCAAAACTGCATTAATTTCGTCCTGTTTCATTCCATATATTTCACGAGCAGCTTTCGCTGATATATACCCTCGGGCAAGGTCACGCTTTATGAGTTCAGCTGGGCGATCTTTGGGATTGCCATACCCACCACCACCTGGAAATGCCATTATCACTTTGCGGCCATGAGGAACAAATTGTTTGCCTTTTCCACGCATAGTGGACCCATCATCCTGATTAATGATTGTAGATGCACCTGCAATGCCTCCATGGCGTCCAAGTGCTGGGTAATTTACTCGATCAAACATTGCCTGAATGTCAAATTCATGGCCTTCTCGTGCTCCTACTTCCATGTATTGGCCAAGGCCGCCTCGCTGTTTTCCTGCACCACCTGAATCAGGTCGCAGTTCTTTTCTCCAGATAATTACTGGCCCAGCATGCTCAGTGGCTTCAACAGGCATAGTCATAACTCCAGACGGAAAGGCAGTTGCATTTAATCCGTCATGATTTGGGCGTGCGCCTGAACCTCCAGAGTTAAACGTCAAAACTTCAGATCTTCGAGCCCCATTGGGTGCAGTTGCATCGCTACGAGGGCGAAGTGAAACTTGAAAATTACAAAGACAGCCAGCTCCTTCTGCTGGAACCAGTCCTGGTACAATCTTATCAAAAGCATTAAATACAGTATCAGGCACAAAGTGACCGATTATGTGTCGTAAAGCAACGGGCGCTGGATGGACCGCATTCACAATTGTATCTATTGGAGCTTTTATTTCAAAAGGGGCTAGTGATGCTGCATTGTTTGGTATTTCAGGTGCAATTGCTACCTTGAGAGCATAACAGGCATAAGCTTTTGTGTAGACTAATGGACAGTTAATGCCTTTTTTATCAAGTTGAGATGAACCAGTAAAATCTGACACGATCCGATCTTCATACACAGTAACCTTCACTTTAAGTTTAATAGGAGTATCAAATCCATCAACTGTCATTTCGCCGACTCCAGACTTGCGTGGTAATGCCGCGATACGTTCGAGAGTGGCGCGGCGGGAGTTTTCAAGGATAAAGGTTCCAATACCCTCTAGATTATTGAGATTAAACTCTTCCATCATGTTGATGAGGCGACGGTGTCCAATTTCGTTACATGTAGCAAGTGCATACATATCGCCAATTAATTGATCGGGTTCACGCACGTTTCCTCTAACGATGCAAATAAGCGTATCATCAACTATACCGCGGTTTGCGAACTTCATAATTGGAATATACAAACCTTCCTCGTAAATGCTAGCAGCATCGGCTCCAAAACCTCGCCCACCAATATCGACGATATGTGCTGTACAAGCAAAGAAACCCACAAGTTTTCCTACGTAAAAAGAGGGGGTAACCATCGTAATATCATGTAGGTGGCCTGTGCCTTCCCAAGGATCGTTTGTGATGTATATATCGCCTTCGAAAATGTTTGCAGGACCAATTCTACGGATAAAATGTGAAACGGCATCTGCCATCGCATTTACATGGCCAGGTGTACCAGTGACGGCTTGTGCGAGCATTTGACCATTTACATCATATGCGCCTGCAGATAAATCGCCAGCCTCTCTTACAGATGTAGAAAATGCAGTGCGAATAAGTGCTTGAGCCTGTTCCTCTACAACAGAAATTAAACGGTTCCACATAACTTGATATGCAACTTCTGAATGTTTTTTCGTCATAATTAAATCTTCCGTGTAATATCAATGCAGCCGTCAGGTTGGCGAATTGCATTGCGGCTAGATGGAACGATGATGGTTGTTTCGTCCTCAGTTATTATACTTGGTCCTTGGGTAACTGACCCACTTTTCATATAATCACGGAGTACAACAGATGCATTTACAAATTTTGCTAAGGCTGGGTCAAAAAGATTGCGCTCGCAATGAATTAGAGCAGTTTCACCATTTATTTTCTCAGCAACGCGACTGACATTTTCTGACGGTGTTGTAGCGTTTACTGACCAAACTGTAATTTCAATGTTCATACCTTCAACTGGGCGGCCAAAGAGTTTAGTATAATCTTCTATAAAACGATTTTCAAATTCTGTAACATTTGGGTTCATGGCTTGATTTTCATTTAAAGTGATAGGTATTTCCCATCCTTGGCCTGAATATCGCATGTATACTTTAAACTCTGCAAGAATTGGGCTTACTATGTCACAATTCCTAACAAAAGCTGTTGCTTCTATTTTTAAGTTGGAGAGAATGTTTTTAATCTTTTTTGGGTCAAAACTTTTGAGTGTCATGTAAACGGAACGGTTTGCCTCAAAGCTAAATGGGGCTCGCAAAAATCCGATTGCAGATCCCACGCCTGCTCCGGGAGGAACTAATAGGCGATTTACGCCAAGCTTTTCGCATAGGCGCCCAGCATGAAGTGGCGCAGCACCTCCAAATGCAATCATTGTATATTCTGAAAGATCTTCACCATTTTCAACTGCGTGAACACGTGCCGCATTTGCCATATTTTCGTCTACAACTTCAGTTAAGCCAAAGGCTGATGTTGTAGCATCCATTGTTAATTGATCACCTAATTCAGATTTGAGTGCATTTTCAGCCAACAATGCGTATAACTTTATTGATCCACCTGCAAAGTTATTTGGGTCTAGTCTTCCAAGAATAAGGTCCGCATCTGTTACTGCAGGCCTTGCACCGCCACGCCCATAACAAGCCGGGCCTGGCTCAGAACCAGCACTCTCAGGGCCGACACGAATTTGACGCATCGCATCTATATGGGCCAAAGACCCACCTCCGGCTCCTATTTCTACCATATCAATTACGGGAATTGAAATTGGCATGCCCGAGCCTTTTTTGAATCGATAGGTGCGTGCAACTTCAAATACGCGAGATGTTTTTGGAGTTTGATTTTTTATTAAACAAATCTTTGCAGTTGTCCCGCCCATATCAAAAGATAGCACTTTATCTAAGCCATATTTTGCAGCAATATTAGCCGCAAACACGGCCCCACCAGCTGGCCCAGATTCAACTAAGCGAACAGGGAAGTTTGCTGCGTTTTCAATTGAAATTATGCCACCACCAGAATGCATCAAAAATATACTACAGTTAATTCCTTCATCTTGGAGGCGTCCCTCAAGTCGTCCAAGATAAGATTTCATAAGAGGTTTAATATACGCATTGGCAACAACGGTATTAAACCGTTCATACTCTCGCATTTGTGGTGAGACTTCACTTGACAGAGAGATCATTATATCTGGCACTCTCTCAGCTAAAACATCCCTTACCAACTTTTCATGTGTATCGTTAAGGTATGAGTGTATTAAACCAATGGCGACACTTTGATAGCCAGCAGTAGCAATTTCATCAACTATTGGCAAAATATCTGCTCGTGTAAGTGGTATCAGTTCATTCCCATTGGCATCCATTCTTCCTGGCACAGTGTAACGCATCTGTCGTGGTAATAATGGATCTGGAAGGGTCAGATTTAAGTCATACTGTTCAAAGCGAGATTCAGTACGCATTTCTATGACGTCACGAAACCCTTCTGTCGTAATGAGAGCTGTTTTAGCGCCACGCCGCTCTATGAGAGCGTTGGTTGCAAGCGTCGTGCCATGAATAATTTGATTAATATCTGAGTGTTGAATATTTGCTTTCGTACAAACCTGCTGGATTCCATCAATTATTGCGTTCTCAGGAGCAATATAAGTTGTCAAAACCTTTGTTGAATATGTTTGATTACCAACTTCAAGAACAACATCCGTAAAGGTTCCGCCGATGTCGACCCCAAGTCGAACAGATTGTTTAGCCATTGCATAAGTCCTAATTATAATTGCAATCAGTAGATGTTAATAGTTTGATGAAATCAAACTACAATAATAAATTTAACGCTTTATTTATTCAGCCATTTGCTGATCAACCTGTTGCTCTTCATTGATCATTGCCTGCAATTGACGCCTAAAGCGCAACTGGCCACCATCAATAGGTAAATCAATATGGGGTGATCTTTTGTCTGCCATACCTTTTTGCACTTCATTGAGAACAGCACGGTCCTCTTCAAATGCATGCTGTACATCATCAGACATTAATTTTGATAGAGCAATATCATCAGGTCGAATATTACGTAATTGGAACCAATAATACCGCGTTTCATTTTCAGATGTGGGTGTCATAAAGTTGTAGCTGTCCATTATGAAGACATCTTTGTGTAATGGCAGGTTAGGACCGCCAGTTCCTGTGGGAGTAAATATTGCTTTAACTAAAGCATGTGATGGATATCTTACTTCATAATGCTGCAATCGATCACACTTACCATCAAAACCTATCACTTTTTTATAGAATGGTGCAGGTTCTACATCTAACATCCATCGTTGAACAATGACGCCATCATTTGTTTTGTTAACTCGTAGGGGTGTATCTTTGGTGGCTGATTGGCCAAAGCTTCCAGCGTGGACCCATGCAACATGAGTTGGATCTAACAGGTTATCGCACATTAATAAATAATTGCAGTTTAACTCCATAGCATCACCGCGATTTATGCCCCATGTTGGATCGTCGTAATTTTCAATTTCAAAAATGTCGTGATGATCAGCTAGTGCAGGGTTTCCCATCCATATCCAAACAAGTCCATACTTTTCATGTAGAGGATATGCATGAACTTTAGCATTTGATGGAATTCTGCCTTGTCCCGGAGCCCAAACGCATTGGCCAGCACAATCAAAAGTTAAGCCGTGATAGCCACATTCAACTGTATCACCTTTAATTCGCCCTTTTGAGAGAGGCAGTTTTCTGTGAGGACATGCATCTTCAAGTGCTATAAATTCGCCTGCTTCGGATCTAAAAACACAAATTTTTTCGCTTAGAACAACTATTTGTTGTAAGTTACGTGTTATTTCTTCCGCCCATGCGGCTACGTACCATGCGTTTTTTAAAAACATTATTTTCCCCTCAAAACATTAATTAAGTTTAGCCTTTAATACAAATCACAGTCTATAAAAATTTTATTTATTTTCACATATTAGGCCTTATGATTAGCAGTTAAGCAGGATTAAAATTGTAAATTTAAATATCTTAGATTTGACTGTTTAATTTACAGTATTTTCAAGATATTATTTAATAATTAAATATAAGTGCTAATTTTATTGGTAAAAAGGTTATAAAATGAATTTAGGTGATTAAGCTTCAATACTTATTTGTGTGGACCTACAAAAAGTGTTCGCAGGTGAAAAATATTGGGGTGGTGGTGGAAATAATAAAAATGCAGAGGTAACTTGTTCTTTAATTATAAAAAAGTGGAGAAATATTGGACTTGATATTATTCACGTTAGGCACAGTTCAAGAGATCCTAAATCAAAATCTCGTAAAAATAACCAAGGCTTTATCTTCAACCCAATTCCAGCTCCATTAGTTAATAAAACCGTTATTACAAAATCAGTTAATAGTGCCTTTATGGGTGCTAATTTAAAAGAATTAATTGATACTAAAAATTGCAATTTATTAGTAATTATTGATTTAACAACTGACCATTGTGTTTTTACAACGGCTCGAATGGCTGGTAATTATGGTTACAAAACATATGTTATATGAGATGCTACAACTACTTTTGATAAAGTAGAAGTGAATGGAGAATGTTTTAATTCAGATGTAATTCACGCAACTACGCTAGCAAGTTTGAACAAAGAGTTTGTTTCAGTAATAAACTCTGAACATTTACTGAATAAAATATAATATTTAGAGGCCTTGATATATTGTTTGTAACAAGCCCTCTAAATTTTCAGTAATAATTTAAAACCTTTGTCTATTTCGTAGGATTTTTTTATTAAGCGGTATCCATATATTACTTTTTTAGGGCCTGCTCTATATCTGCTATAATATCATCTATATGCTCAATTCCAATTGAAAGCCTTACATATCCTGGGCTGACACCAGCTATAATTTGAGCTTGAGCTGAAAGTTGAGAGTGTGTTGTAGATGCTGGGTGGATTGCAAGTGTACGGGCATCACCAATGTTAGCAACATGATATATTAGCTTTAGATTATCAATAAAGCTCTTTCCAGACTCTACTCCTCCTTTTATCTCAATTCCTATTAATGCGCCGTGCCCAGAAGTTAGGTAGGAATCCACCAGAGATTTGTTGGCGCCTGTGAAGAGCCCAGGATAAGTTACGGTGTCAATTTCTGGATGTTCGGTCAAATAATTTATCAGTTTAGCTGCATTAGACTGATGTTTGTGGAAACGAAGAGGGAGGGTTTCTAAACCCTGTATAATTTGAAATGCGTTGAATGGTGATAGTGATGGGCCAAGGTCACGTAATAAGACAACTCGCGCTCTCACTGCAAATGCAATTGGGGCGCCTAAAGCTTCCGGCACTAATGAGCCCCAAATCGCACCGTGATAGCTACCGTCAGGTAAATTGAAATTTGGTTGCTGATCTGAATGCTCTACCCAATCAAAATTTCCACCATCTATAATAACGCCACCGATTGATGTTCCATGGCCACCAATGAATTTAGTTAATGAATGCACAACTACAGCAGCACCATGGTCAAAGGGACGGCAGGTGATTGGCGCAGCTGTATTATCAACAATGAGAGGTATGCCTTTTTCTCTTCCTATTTCTGCAACTTCAGAAATAGGGAAGGGTACAAGCTGAGGGTTAGGTAACGTTTCCCCGAAATATGCTCTCGTGTTTTTGTCAGTGAGTTTAGAAAAACTTTCAGGATCTGAAGGATCAGCAAAGCGTACTTCTATCCCCATTTTTGGAAGGGTATTGGTAAAAAGATTATATGTTCCACCGTAAAGGTATGGTGATGCAACAATGTTATCGCCAGCTGATGCTACATTTTGAACTGCTAAAGTTACTGCGGATGAGCCAGAGGCTACGGCTACCGCTGCTGCTCCACCCTCCAGGGCTGTTAACCTTTCTTCAAGTACCTGTGTTGTTGGATTGGTTATTCTTGTATAAATGTTACCCAGTTCTTGAAGTGCAAACAATTTCCCAGCATGTTCGGTGTTATCAAATTGATAACTAGTGGTTTGATAAATGGGCACTGCCACGGAATTTGTAGCTGAATCCCGTCTGTGGCTCCCAGCATGCAACATAAGGGTTTCTATATTTTTTGAATTGATGGGCATTGGGGGTTCCTAACGTAAAATATGTTTAAGTGTTCCTAAAAGTATAAATGATCAATGTTAATATAATTATGTACAAATATTAAGATTTGTTCTATTTATTTCTTTTTTTAGGCTTATAAGTGAACATCGTTCATATAATTAGGAAATTTTAGAATGGATAATATTGATCTTGCATTAATTAAACAGATGCAAACATCTGCAGATCATTCACTTGCCGAACTTTCGCGTCGTGTTGGTATATCTAAGACAGCCTGTTGGAACCGTATTCAGCGCATGGAGGAACAGGGACTTATTTTAGGCAAACAGGTATTATTAAGCCGTTATGCTCTTGGTCTTCAGGTAGTTGTATTTCTTTCCATAACTGTGGGAAGACATTCTATCGACTGGGTTGATAAATTTATTGCTGTAGTAGAACAGTTTCCAGAAATTGTCGAAGTGCATAGATTAACAGGAGAAGGTGCTGATTATCAGCTAAAGATTGTCTGCCCTTCAATAGATTCTTATGATTTATTTCAACAAAAGTTAATTGGTAAAATTGACTTTACTTCTATGTCCACAAAAATATCCCTTAAACAAATAAAAGATAGTTATTTGCTTCCTCTGTCACATCTTGAAATTGAAATTAAGTGAAAATGTATTTAGACACACATTTCTTAAAGGAAAAAGACAAACTAGATATTTTCTGCATTTAGCTAATTACACCCTAGCCTTAATCGTCTCTGCAGTTAGAATACTAGCAGAGGTTGCTATATCTATGAAAAGACCCGTCATACACAAAAGAGCTTGGCGGGCTAATGGCTTAAGGAGATGCTCGTTTGGGGAATGTTGGCAACATCCTGCGTATGAATGTGGTATCCAAATAGTTGGTAAGCCAAGTATTTCTGCAAAACAGTCGTTAGGTAGAGAGCCACCAATATTTGGTAATAAATCTATGTTTTGACCGCAAGTTTTTTTTAGTGATTTGGCCACAAACTCCAACCAAGGGTTATTAATATCCAATCTCGTGGCTTGAAATGAATTTCTCTCTGCTTGTTCTATTTCAACAGACTGTAGGCCATGCCCATCTAGGTGTCGCCTTAAAGCTGGAAGTATGTCTTTTTCGTTTGTCCCTACAACAAATCTCAATTGGCAGGTGGCGCGTGCATATCCTGGAATTGCATTTACAGGCGCTTTGGGGTTACCAGATTTTATGGCCAGAACTGCAAAGCTGTTCCACCCAAAAACTCGTTCTGCCATTGTTAGGGTTTCTTCGCCCCAGTCTGCATCAAGTGAAAAGCCAGCGTCAACAGGAGGCAAAATTGCTAAGGCCTCCTGAATTTCGGGCGAAAGGCTTGCTGGGCGCCATTCAGGAATTTGAATTTGACCACGTACATCTGTAATAACGGCAAGTGCATGTGCTAAAATAATTGTTGGATCACTTAGTAATCCGCCAAAATTTCCAGAATGGTGTGCACCATCCCTAAGTTTAACCAGGAGATTAAAGTTTAGGGCACCGCGCGAACCAGTGAAAATTGTAGGGTTTTTAGGTGAAATTCTTGGGCCATCTGAAGCAATGAAAACATCTGCCTTCAATTTCTCAGTGTATTGCTTGCAAAAATCTTTTAGACTTGGTGAGCCAATTTCTTCGCCAGTCTCAAATAAAACTTTAAAATTAAACCCTAGCCTTCCCTGTGATTTAATTACTGAAGCTAATGCCTTAAAATTAATTAAATGCTGGCCTTTATTATCTGCAGTACCGCGCCCATAAAAGCGTGAGGCTTCTTCCTTTAATTCGAAAGGTGACAGACCTGGTTTCCAATTGTTTGCTTGGCCTCTTACAACATCACCATGCCCATAGGTTAGAATAGTTGGTAGGTCTGGACCTTCAATACGTTCAGCAATCAAAAAAGGACCACCCTCAGGGTCTATATTTTGCAATACCTGACAGGTAAATCCCATTTCTAATAATATTGGAATAATGCTAATATCTAAATATTCCTGGAGGTGTATGCGTCCTTCTGACGACTGGCTCTCACTAGGGATTGCTACCATTTTTGCCAGATCTGTTCGAAAGCCTCCTCCATCAAAATACTCGATGCTGAATTGTAAGGCTGCTTCTCGCGTAGTCATTATTGGTACCATTTTTTTGAGTATAATAATTGGATTTGCGGCATGCTATATAAAGTATAAATATTATTTAAAGGGGCTAAGTATTTATACAATGGGTGTTCCATTTAATATTATTTCTATCGATTTTCGATATAAATTCAACATTATTTCCAAACTCATTCTAATTTACAATATAATAGACCCGTTAAAGGTCTAATTTTTTGGAACGGAAAATGTTAAATTGGCCCATAAACTATGCCAGACAGGATCGCCTTCAACTTTAGGTTCAAGTGGGATTAAAGCGACGTTATCTAACATATATTCATTACCCATTGTGACTGGAAATATAGCAATGCCTTGGGCATCTGTCGTATACAACCTGATTTGAGCGTCTTCGCCAGAGTTAATTGGACGTTCAAAGAGTTCAACTTGTACATTTGCTCGTGGCTGACCCTCCATCAAGACTTGTATATGCATTCCGTTGCTAAGGTCATCCGTATAAGGATTGGTTAGGGCAACTATTTCAATTTCGAGCCCAACTGAAACATCTTGACCTCCACCATCTCCTATAGCGACCAATGACTTTGCAAAGCGGCTGTAACTTTCATCAAAATCAATCTTAGGTAGGCCACGTGAAATATGGGCCTGAGGAAGTCCTTTAAAGGCTTTGTGGTTAACAAATTTTATGAATTTTTCAAAATTTCTGTACGTTAAAGTACTATTAGTGGTTTCATGCACTAATATTGCCAACCCATTGGGTAAACCTTCAAGTTGAAATGCAGGTCGGTCACCGTTACGTGCTGTTACTTTAATTATTTTGCCAGCCTGCATCACTTCATGCCGATTAGTGTCTCTTTCTAAAAAGGTATAGCTTCCACCATTAAAATTTTGTCCTACGCGAAAGTGAGCCTCGATTGGCTTATTGATGCCAATTTCGTATTTGACTGGTGAAATCCAAAATTCATGGGCATAAACTGGGTTAATAATCAGTAGGCTTAAAATAAGTATCAGGGATCGTTTGAACATGTCTAAACCTTTTTCTAAGATGATGTGGCGTTTGGCGCTAATGTCAAGCGCTGTTGTCAGCTTTTTAGCGCTCACAGGAGTACAGGCTCATGAATTACGGCCAGCGGTTGCAGATGTGACTGTGACAGAGTCAAAGGTTAAAATTGAGTTGCTTCTTACTGTTGAGACATTACTTGCAGGCATCGATTTAACTGAGGTGATGAACACTGACGATGCCCCTGAGGCAATTATTTATGATCAATTACGTAGTCTGACTGATGCAGAGTTAGCGGATTTGGTGCGGCAAGAGTGGCCTTCGCTTTCGCGAGGCTTGTTGATTGAAGGGGCTGGTTCTTTAAAATTAAATAATATTGAAGTTATTCCTGAAATAAACTTGGATTTGCCGCGTGATACGATGTTAACAATTTATGCAGACTTACCAATTGGTGGTGATCCAGTTGCGCTGGGTTGGGTCGCCCAAAATGGTGGCTTGGTCGTGCGTCATGGTGCCGGTGATAATGCTTATGCGGCTTTCCTTGAGGGTGGGGAACTAAGTGCGCAGCTTCCACGGGATGGGTTCGTGGATGAGACTAAAGTGAAGGTTTTCTGGAGATTTATAGTGGAGGGGTTTGAACATATTATCCCCAAAGGTTTAGATCACATTTTATTTGTGTTTGGGCTATTTTTATTTTCACTAGCTTGGCGGCCATTACTGTCACAAATCACTACGTTTACTTTGGCACATACCGTAACGTTGGGCCTATCCACACTAAGTGTTATCACTATTCCTGCTTCGCAGATGTGGCTGGTTGAGACGCTTATTGCTGTTTCAATTGCCTATGTCGCAATAGAAAATATATTGCGACCAAAGTTGGGGTGGTGGCGCATCGTAGTAGTCTTTGGATTTGGCCTATTACATGGGTTGGGGTTTGCATCAGTTTTGGGAGATCTTGGGCTTGCGCAGGGGCAATTCATTTTATCACTGGTTGCTTTTAATATTGGAGTAGAGTTTGGCCAGTTAGCTGTTATTACTTTGGCATTTATACTTTTATCGCTGCCATTTGGGCGCTTTGCTCAATACAGATCGGTTGTAGTTGTTCCCTGCTCTTTAGGCATAGCAATCGTAGGGGTTTGGTGGGCTTTTGAAAGGGCATTTTTATAAATATTTTATAAGATATTTTTATATTATCATGCCTAAAATAAAAAAATAAACTAAATTGTTACACCTGACAT